>Ga0326727_10001297_pt1 | contig 93850 bp, 77 predicted proteins | sample MB2enrmetagenome_FD_207643 | JGI IMG/M metagenome (GOLD analysis project Ga0326727, IMG submission 207643) | Lab enriched peat soil microbial communities from McLean, Ithaca, NY, United States - MB29MY | ecosystem: Environmental > Terrestrial > Soil > Wetlands > Peat | place: USA: New York... | reverse complement strand
CCTTATCCTTGGGAGCGGTTTTGCGCCAAGCATCCAAGTTAAGAGCCGTGTGCGCTAACGAGCGCTCGCACGGATCCGTGCGGGGGGCGCTGGGCAACCAGCGTCCCTACCGCGACCCGCCGGCTTTCTAGCCGGTGTTCATCGAACCGGATCGTGCCCGGTGGGGGACATGGTCGCGCGACGCCGGGCCAAAGCCCGGCGGCAAGCCAAAAGGCTTGACCCCACTTCTATGTCGCAGGCCCCATCGCCCCGCTGGCCCGCTTCCCGCCCTTCTTGCGCGTACTAAGTAGAACGAGACTCGAAAGGATTCGTATGCCGACGCGTGTTCTGCTCATCTGCGCCCTCTTCGCCACCGTTCTCTGTGCGCAAACTCCCGCTCCTGTCCGTTCATGGGCTGAGGCGGAAAAGCTCGAGGCCGAACTGAATTCTCATCCCGATGACGCGAATGTCCGTATGGAACTGCTCCGCTATTACACGCAGCAACGCATACAGTTCCCCGGCCGCGCCAACCTCCTGAGCCGGAAACATATCGTCTGGTTCATCGAGCACCAGCCTTGGCAGACTTACTCGGACGGCCCCGTGGACCCGCATGAAGATCCGGAGGGCTTCGCCCAGTGCAGCGCCGCCTGGCGGAAAGCGCTGGCTGCGCCTAAGCCCCTGTTCGCCGTTTACGCCAATGCCGCTTGGTTCTACAGAACGGCGGACCCCCCGCGCGCGCGGCGGATCGCGGAGGAGGGCCTCAAGCGCTATCCCGGCAATGTCCGCATTTCCATGGCGAAAGGCGCATTGATGGGGGATGCCATCGCGAGGGTTAAAACCGTCAATTCGAACGGGCGTACCACGGCGTTCGACGACTCGGAGGCTTCCAAACGCCAAGCCGAGCGCAACCGCAAGGCCCTGGAGACCTGCGACGACCCCGACCTGATCAATGCCGCGGCTCAAGCCCTGCAAACGCAGCTCAATTGGCTCCATTCCCAGAGACTGACCGCGCGTCTTCGGGATATGGAAGACCTCATCGTGCGCCTGTACCTGCACGCGGATGCGATCGACCCCGCTGGGAACTGGAAAACCAGGCTGCCGTATGCCTATGGGAATATGGCATTCTACGCCGACACGCCCGCCGAGAAAATCGCTTTCCTGGAGAAGGGTCTGGCGGTCGGTCCCTCGGCGAGGCTCGCGCTGTTGCCGACCCTTGCCGAACAGTACCTCGCCATCGGCGACACGGCCAAAGCGGCCGATGCGGCCAAGGAGGCGCTCAATTTACCCGAGGCCAGGTCCGCTCCGAATTACGGCTTCATTGTCTTCACAGCCAACATGTTGCTGGGCCGTATCGCCTTCAAGCAGGGCGATACGAAAGAGGCCGCCGAGCGCCTGCTGGCGGCCGCCCATGGACCCGGTTTCTTGCCGGTCAGTTCCAACGGTCCCACGGATTGGCGCCTGGCGGAAGACCTGCTGACAGCGGGCGACCGCGACTCAGTCCTGGCTTACCTCGACCAACTGCGCGGCATATGGAAGAGCGGCAATGGCCGCCTGGACGCCTGGGCTTCGACCATTCGCGCCGGCGGAGTTCCACACTTTACCCCCACCAGGCCCGGATTCGCCAGAGAGGACAGCTACCTCGGCCGCCCCGCGCCCGATTTCCGTCTCAAGGATCTGAAAGGAGTGGAGGTGTCGCTGGCCGACTTTAAGGGCAAAGTAGTGCTCGTGGATTTCTGGGCCACCTGGTGCGGTCCGTGCCGTGAGGAGATGCCGGAGTTGGAGAGGATCCACAGCGAACCTGGCACGCAGGACGTGGTGGTGCTCGCTCTGGACGTGAACGAGTCGCTCGAAACGGTGGCCGCCTACCTCGAGAAGGAGAAATTCTCTTTCCGGGTGCTGCTCGCCAACGGGACCGGCGTTATGGAGCGTTACAGCGTCTCCGGCTACCCCACCACGTTTGCCATCGATAAGAACGGCTGCGTGGCCGATATCCTCGTCGGTGGCAATTCCGGGCGCTTGCGGGCCATGATCGAGAAGGCGCGCGCCGGCGCGCCGCCGCCGCCCGTTTCACGGCTCCGATAGCCGGGACACCTCTTCATACAGCCGCTGGTTGAGCGCGGCGCGGTCGGCGGTCGTAAGACCCTTGGTGGGGATCGGGTCGCCCACCCTCAGCGCGGCGCGGCCGGCGCGGATATGGATGGAGCCCATGGGCAAAATGCGCCGCATTCCCACCAGGGCGATGGGGACCGCCGGGACGCCGGCCTTGATGGCGATATAGGCGGCGCCCTCCTTGAACTCGCGCAGGCCCTCGGGCGAGCGTCCCCCTTCGGGGAACAGCAGCACCGAGACGCCGCGCTCGCGGACCACGCGGGCGCCTTGGCTCATGGTCTTCAGCGAAGCGCGGGCGCTCGAACGGTCCACCTCCAGGTGCCCCGCCCGCCGCAGATGCCAGCCCAGAAACGGAATGCCAAAAAGGCTCTTTTTGGCGAAAAAGCGAAACTGGCGCGGCAGCCGGGCGAGAATCGCGGGGATATCCATGTAGCTCGAGTGGTTGGATACGAACACGTAGGGAGTGCGCGGGTCCAGTTTCTCCAGACCCTGGGCGCGGACACGTACCAAGCCGGCCGCCAGCAAAACCTTTCCCCACACGCGAGCCACCGCGTGCTGCGTGTTCCCGGAGCTATCGAAGAAGGAGGAAATCAGGGAAACCGTGCCCAGCACGATGGTCGAGACGGCGATCAGGGGGGCGGAGAAGAACAGGGACCGTAGGAGACTCATCGCTTCGCCCAATCATAACAAGGGGCGCCGACGGTCCATCAGAATCGCGCGCGCTTCCGCCACCAGGAACAACGATCCGGTGATGAAGGTGACCGGCGCCGGCGCGGCCGGCTCGAGCGCCAGGGCATCCTCGATGGTGGCGGCCACTTTGGCGTTGGCGTGGCCGGCGATTTCACGCAGGGTTTCCGGCGCCGTGGCGCGGGACTGGCGGGGCGCGGTGAGAATCACCTCTTGCGCGTGCGGGAACAGGATGCCGCCGATCTCGGCCACCGCCTTGTCGCGCATGGCGCCGAAGATCAGCCGCACCGCGCGGCCGGCGTAGAAGCGCTCGATGTAGGCGGCCAGGGCGCGGGCGCCGGCGGGGTTGTGGGCCCCATCCAATATGATCTCGGGGTCCTCGGAGACCCGCTCGAGGCGGCCCGGCCAGCGCGCGCGGGCGATGCCCGCCTCGATGGCGGGGCGGGGAAGACCCAGTTGCATGGCGGCCACGGCGGCGGTGGCGGCATTTTCCACCTGGTGCTCTCCGGCCAGCGGACACTCGATGCGCAGCGCGCCCAGCTCGAACCGGCTGCCCCGCGCATCCAACTCCAGGTTGCCAAAGGGCCATTCCTCGGTGCGCGTCACGGGCGCGCCAACTTCCCGGGCGCACGCCATCAGGATGGGGGCCACCTCCGGCCGCTGGCGCGCGAAGACGGCCGGAACGCCGGGCTTGAGGATGCCGGCCTTTTCGCCGGCGATGGAATCCAGGCTTCGGCCCAGCCAGGCTTCGTGGTCGAAATCGATGGGCGTGATCACGCAAAGGCGGGGCCGTACGATATTGGTGGCGTCGAGCCGGCCGCCCAGCCCGACTTCGAGCACGGCGGTGTCCACGGCTTCCTCTGCGAAGATGAGGAGCGCCATGGCGGTGACGGTTTCGAAGTAGGTGGTGTGCAGATCGATCGCGCCCCGCTCGAGCAGTTCCTCGACGACTGCGTGAACCCGCTTGAAGGCGGCGGCGAAACGGGCGGCCGCGACGGGCTCGCCATTGATGCGGATGCGCTCGGTGGGTTCGCTCAGGTGGGGCGAGGTGAACAAGCCCGTGCGCCGCCCGGCGGCCCGCAGCGCCGCTTCAATCATGGCGCAGGCGGACCCTTTGCCGTTGGTGCCGGCCACGTGCACCGAGGGAATGCGGTCCTGTGGGCGCCCCAGCGCGTCCGCCACGGCGCGGATGCGCTCCAGGCCGAACTTGGCGGTTCGGATCTCGTTGCCCAGGGCGTACAGAAATTGGACCGAATCGGGGTAGTTCACCTAGGGCCCCTCGCGGGCGAGGCATGCCTCGCCCCTACAACGGCCGCTGTAGGGGCCCGGCCCGCTGCGCCCGAAACCATGCCCTTAGCCCACGAAGAATTTGAGCGCTCTGGATATGTACGGCTTCAGCTCCAGGCGCGGGACCACGGCGTCCAACATGCCGTGTTTGAGCAGAAACTCGGCGCGCTGGAAGCCTTCCGGCAGTTTCTGACGGATGGTCTGCTCGATCACGCGCGGACCGGCGAAGCCGATCAGCGCCGCCGGCTCGGCGATGTTCAAATCGCCCAGCATGGCGAAACTGGCGGTCACGCCGCCCGTGGTGGGGTCGGTCAGCACGCTGATGTAGGGCAGGCGGGCCTCATCCAGGCGCATCAGCGCGGCGGAAATCTTGGCCATCTGCATGAGGCTGACGGCGCCTTCCTGCATGCGCGCGCCGCCGGAAGCGGAGACGATGATCAGCGGCGTGCGGCGTTCGACGGCGCGCTCGATGGAGCGCGTGATCATCTCGCCCACCACGCTGCCCATGCTGCCGCCGATGAACCTGTTTTCCATCGCGCAGGCCTGGACGGTGCGGCCGTCGATGCGTCCCTCGGCCGCAATCAGCGCGTCCTTGAGGCTGGTGGCCTGCTGCATGGCGGCCAGCCGCGCGACGTAAGGCTTGCTGTCCACGAACTCCAGCGGATCCGAAGATCTCAGCCCGGCGTCGAACCCCACGTACCAGCCCTCGTCCAACAACAGCCGGAGGCGCGCGGCGGCGTCGATGCGCGCGTGCGCGCCGCATTTGGGGCACACGTTCCAGTTGGCCTCCATTTCCTTCTTCCAGATGATCTGGCGGCAACCCTCGCACTTCTGCCAGAGGCCTTCGGTACGGACGCGGCGATCCGCATCTTCGATCTTGGGAAGCTTGTCTTCCGGCGGCTTGTCGCTTTTAAACCAAGACATGGTGCAGGTTCCAAGTTATCGCGGGTAGGGATGGCCCCGCAAGGTGGCGAACGCCCGGTAGATCTGCTCTGCCAGCATGACGCGCGCCAACTCGTGCGGAAAAGTCATGGCCGACAGCGAGACCAGCCGGTCGGCGCGGGCCGCCCAGCCGGAGGGCAGGCCGTCGTGGCCGCCAATCAGGAAAACCAGGTCGCGAGCTTCCATTTCGGCCCGGGCGAGCAGGCTGGCGAAGGCGGCGGAGTCCATCGGCTTTCCCGCCGGATCGAGGAAGATGCGCCGCGCGGTGGGGTGTTTGGTCCACAAATCGGTTCGCTCGGGACGGATTTCCCGCATCTCGACCGTGGCGTAACGGGCCGCGCGCCCCAGGAAATCCTGCGCCAGCGCGTTGGCGTGCGGGTCGCGCGGCTTGCCGATGAAATACACGAAGATTCTCATGCGGGTGGGGCGGGCTTTAGCCTGCCAAAGGCGGCGAAATACGCGAAAATCTTCATGCGTGGGCGAATCTCTAGCCGGCGTCCGAGGAGCCGGGCTCGGGAGGAATCTCCACCGTCCTGGCGCTGCGCCACAGGCGTTCCAAATCGTAATACTGGCGCGCCTTGGGAGAGAAAATGTGCACCAGCAGATCCCCATAATCGGCCAGCACCCACTCGGCCTGCGTATAACCCTCCACGCTGAGGGGCAGTTCGCCGGCCTGTCTCTTCATCCGCAGATTCACTTCGTCTCCGATAGCCTGGATCTGCCGCTGGTTGGCTCCCGTGCAGATCACGAAATAGTCGGCGAAGGAAGTGATGCCGGTGAGGTCCAGAACTCTGATGTCGGTGGCTTTCTTGGATTCCGCGGCGCGCACGGCGACGAGCCAGGAAGAGGCGGAAGTTGGAACCGTGGCTTGGTCAACGTCGGCTTGCTTCAGAACACACTCCAATCCGTATCGTACTACAGCCGCGGGCAGGCCCCGCGGCGGCACGGGCATGAGCGTGGCGCCGCCTACTGGTTGGGAAGGTTGAAAGCCACGCGGCGCTCGCGATTCAGTTGGCGGCTGAGGTCGCGGTCCACGCTGGCGAGCGGGACATGCTTAGCCTCGCGATCGAGCGTCACGTAGTCGAACGTATCGCCGGTCACCGAGTAAGAGATCGCGGGCACAATGGCGTGGTCCTTGAAAGCGATCAGATACAGCGGAGACGAATCGGCGGCGGGTGTTTCCGAAACCGGCGGCGCAATTTCCTGGCCGTATTCGTCGTAGCGCCGCATGACGGGGCTGGCGGTGTACACGTTCACGGGCGCGCTTGGCTGTTGGGGGTCGACCATAGTGACGTTGGGCTGATAAGTCGACGGATATCCGTATCCGTAATCCGGACTGTACGGGTAATAGCCATAATCCGAATAGTAGGGATTGTAATAATACCCAAGACCGTACGCATAGGGCCAGTAGAAGCTGCCATAACCGTAAAACCCGGGGTAGCCATAGTAGCCCGGGTACAAGCCGGTGCGGTAGCCGGGGTATCCGATGGTCCCGCGGTAGCCGCTCAATCCGCCATACGCGCCGATGCCGACGCTGGAGACGCCTCCACCGACCCGCCCGACGCCGCTGTAGCCGCCCACGCGGCCGACGCCGCCCGAAACTCCACTCGAGTGGCCGATACTACCGCCGCCGCGCATGCCGCCGCCACCGCCGCCGTGCCCTCTCTGCGCCATCGCGCCTCCGGCCAGCAAGCAGCACAAAGTAATTTGCAGAATTATCCTCATGACAAGGTCCCTCTAATCAGGAGCTTACTCCCGAATGGAGGCGGCCGCAACCGGGGCGCGCGCTTTTGCGCTACCATCGGACGGCTGGAGCGATCATTATGGCATTCAGGCTGTTCTCAAGCGCCTTCGCCGAGGGCGCCTCGATTCCCGAGCTGCATTCGTGTGAGGGAGCCGACATTTCCCCCGCGCTGGAGTGGATGGGCGAACCTCCCGAGACGCGCGGCTATGCGCTGATAGTGGACGACCCGGACGCGCCAGGCGGCGTGTGGACGCACTGGCTGCTGTACGACATTCCGCCCCGGACGCACAACCTGGCGCAGGGCAGCCGCGAGGTGGGCCTAGCCGGCGCGAACGATTTCGGCAAACGGGCCTACGGCGGCCCATGCCCGCCCAAGGGCCACGGGCCGCACCGGTACTTCTTCAAGCTGTATGCGCTCGATGTGCACACGCTGGGGCTTCCGGCGGGGGTGAAGGCGGGCGAGCTGGCGCGGGCGCTGAAAGGCCACACGCTGGCGGAGGCCCGCTACATGGGGCGCTTCGAGCGGAGGTAGCGCCGGGCGTTTGGAGATGCGGAGAATTTGGAGCGCAAGGGTTTGACGCGGAGACGCGGAGAGAACTTGGAGAAGAAATGCAAAGACCCGCCCTGTTTGTATTTCTTGGTCCCTCCGGTTCACGATCTCTTCACGCCGCACTTTCTCCCCCGCCAAACCCCTCGCGCCGTCTTCGCGGTCCAAGCTTCTTCCCCCGAATTCTCCGTGTCTCTGCGTCTCCGCGTCAAACTTCTTTGAAAGTCGTCGAACCCTCCGAGAATTTCTGCGTCACAGGTTCGCTAGCGTCTCCGGCGGAAAACGTACCATAAGCGACGATAGTGTCCTATTTAGCCCATTTGCCCTGGCCTGCACGCACGCGTTCGTGCGGCAACCCCGCATCCGGCGCGCGTCACCGTACCGAATCGAACAGGCGGGGGCGATCGCTCCTTGAGGGCCGCGCCGCCACCCGCTACGCTGGTGGAGGGGCGCCAGCGGCGGCCCGGGGAACATGCCTGCTAAACAACTTCTGAACGCCAGGGAACAGGGCTTCCGGCTGCTGTTTGCCGAACACCCCCAGCCGATGTGGATCTTCGATCCCGAGAGCCGGCTGATACTGGCGGGGAACGCGGCGTGCGCGGCGCTTTACGGATACTCCGTCGAGGAATTCCGCGGCATGCCCATCAAGCGGATTCTGGGTGAGGAACAGGCGCGCACTGTGAGTCTGGCTCTGCGGGATCCGGGGCCGCCGCCATCCATGGCCGGGGCGCACTCGACCAAAGACCACCGGGTGGTGGAAGTGGAAATGGCCGTGCACAAAATCGAGTACGGCGGCCGGCCGGCGGCGCTGGTGGTTCTGATGGACCTCACCGGCAGGAAGAACATCGAGGATGAGCTTCGCCAGGCCCGCAAGATGGAGGCGGTGGGCATGCTCGCGGGCGGCGTCGCGCACGATTTCAACAACCTCCTCACCATTATCACGGGCTACGGCCAGCTCGTTCTCAACAGTCTCGGGCCCTCCGACCCGAATCGCGACTCGATGGAGCAGATCGTGAAGGCGGGCGAGCGCTCCGCGGCCCTCACCGGGCAGTTGCTGGCCTTCAGCCGGCGGCAGGCGCTGCATCCCAAGGTGCTCGATCTGAACCAGATCGTGACCGGCTTGAGCGCCATGCTGCGCCGGCTGATCGGCGAGGATATCGACTTGCGATTGGTCCTCGGCCCCGATCTGGGCCGCGTGAGCGCGGATCCCGGCCAACTCGAGCAGGTCCTGATGAACCTGGTGGTGAACGCGCGGGACGCCATGCCGCGCGGGGGCGTGCTCACCATTGAAACCGCCAACGCGGAGTTGGACGAGGGTTACGCCGGAAGCCATCTCAGTTGCAAGCCGGGGCCCAAGATCGTGATGGCGGTGAACGATACGGGGGTGGGAATGGACGAGCGGACCAAGGCGCGCCTGTTCGAGCCGTTCTTCACCACCAAGGGGGCCGGCAAGGGTACCGGACTGGGACTGTCCACGGTCCTGGCCATTGTGAAACAGAGCGGCGGCGGCTTGCGAGTGCACAGCGAACCGAACCGGGGGACATCCGTGAAGGTCTACCTGCCGCGCGTCGATCGGGCGGTCCCGGTGGCATCGGCGCGGTCCCGCGAGCGCGCGCAGCGGGGCAGCGAGACCATCCTGCTGGTGGAAGACGATGCGATGGTTCGGACGCTGGTACGGGAGACTCTGCGGCGCGAAGGCTATCTGGTTCTCGACGCGGTTGGCCCCCTGGAGGCGCAGCGCGTCTCCGAGGCGTGTCAGACTCCCATCCAGCTCCTAATCAGCGACATGGTGATGCCGCAAGTCGGCGGGCGCGATCTGGCGCGCCAACTAGTGAAGGACAGGCCCGAGATGAAGGTGCTCTTTATGTCCGGGTATGCGGATAGCGCCACGCCGGGCGGGGGCGATCCATGGCCGGATGCGGCCTTCATTCAGAAACCGTTCGCCCCCGCGGCGCTGGCCGGAAAGGTGCGCGAGGTCCTGGAAGCCGGCCACGGCAGGAAAAAGAACGCCGGCGGCTGAGCGGCCATGGACGCTGCCAGCCGAAGCGCGGTCAACCCCGTTGTATACTGGGGGCACGGTCGAGAACTTCGCCCGCGGCAACATGTATCACCAAGAGATCGCGCGGTTAACAGCCAGGATCGTTGAGGCCGAACGGCCGGAGAAGATCATTCTCTTCGGCTCGTACGCCCGCGGAACGGCTACGGAAACGAGCGACATCGATCTGCTGGTGATCAGTCGCTCGACGCTTCCGCGCCCGGAGCGCGAGGTCCGCCTTACCCGGCAACTGTTTGGCTCTGGCGTGCCTTACGACTTGTTGGTGTTGACACCCGAGGAGATGGAGGAACGGCTGCGTCGCAACGGTCCTTTCATCCAGGAGATTCTGTCGACTGGCCGGGTTGTCTATCAGCGCCCATGACGCCGGATCGGGATGTGACGACCTACGAGACGTGGCGGCTGAAGGCTGAAGAGGACTTCACGGCTGCGTCGATCCTGGCCGGCCATGGAGGCCCGGCGGCCACAATCTGCTTCCTTTGCCAGCAAGTGGCCGAGAAGTACCTGAAGGGGTATCTACTGCTTCGCAGGCAACCACCGAAACGAATTCATCACCTCGATGTGCTGCTCGAAGACTGCATGGCGCTTGACGGTTCATTCCAACGGCTGGTGGATGACGCCGTGCTACTCAAACGATACTACATCGGGAGCCGGTACCCTGACGACCTCCCGGAAGACGTCCGGCCGGAAGAAGCCGCACAGGCCATGACAGCCGCGTCCCACGTGCGCGATTTCGTGCTGGCCCAGACGCCGATGCGCTGACGCGCCACGAATTGAGAACCGGCGTTCCTCCGGGGCTCGAAACGATTTCTTCGCGGCCTCCGTTCCGGAAACAATTTCTCACGGCAGCAGCGCCGGCGCCGCGATGGCCACCAGCAGCGCCGCGGCGCCCAGGAACGCGCCGAAGGGAAGCTCATAGGTGGCGGGGTCCTTGTGCGTGGCGCGGATGTAGGCATAGCCCAGAACGGCGCCCGCGATGGAGCCCCAGAGCAGCGTGAGCAGGGCCCCGTACATCCCCAGGAAGCTGCCCGCCATGGCGACCAGCTTGACGTCGCCGAGGCCCAACCCCTCGCGATGGCGCACTTTCCGGTAGAGCCATCCGGCGGCCCATAGGCAGGCGGCTGGGAGGACCGCCCCGAGCGCCGATCCCGCCAGCGAATCCACCGCGCCGTGGAGGCCCAGCAGCCATCGCAGGCCATCGGGCGGCGTGGGGACGGCCAGCGCAAAGGCCAAGCCAGCCAGTGTCCCGCCCAGGGTCAGCTCGTCGGGCAGAATCCGCTGTTCGAGATCCGCAAAGATGAGCGCCACCAGGGCGGCGGAAAAGACGCACATCTTGGCGGCGGCCGGCGTGAGGCCCAGGGTCCCGACGAAATACAGGAAGAGGAGCCCCGCCATGGCCTCCACCACCGGATAGCGGAGGAGAATGCGGGCGCGGCAGTGGCGGCAGCGGCCGCCCAGCAGGGCGAAGCTCGCGAGCGGTATGTTGTCGTACCAGGCGATGGTTTTCCCGCACGCCGGGCAGTGCGAGCGCGGCCGCACCACCGACAGGTCCCGCGGCCAGCGATAAATGCACACGTTGAGGAAGCTGCCAATGAGCAGCCCGAGGAGAAACGCCAGAACGGCGATCATGAGAGCACCTGCCGATAAACTTCCAGGGCGCCGCGAACCATATGTTCCACAGTGAATCGCTCCATCACAGTATGACGTCCGGCGAGCCCGAAACGCCGGGCCAAAGACGCATCGTCGAGCAGCTCGCGAATGGCGGCGGCAATGGCCTCCGCCTGGTTCTCCACCAGCAGGCCGTTGTGGCCATGGCGGATGATCTCGGGCAGCCCGCCAACCCGGCTGGCCACCACCGGGACGCCCGCCGACATGGCCAGCAGCGCGCCGGAGCCGAGCCCTTCGCTATAGGTGATGTAGAGGAACAGAGCGGCTCCCGGGAGATCGCGCTGAAGGCTGGAGGAAAGCTGCAATTCGGCGCCCGCCAATTGCGCGGCCTGGCGGGCCAGCGCGAGGCCTTTTTGGGGATCGTCGCTCGTATCGGGCGCCAGCACGCGCGGGCGGCCGGCGGCCGGTTCGGCGGCATCGAGAAGAGGCACGCCATCGTAGACCACGGCGATCTTCCCGGCCGGAACGCCGCGCGCGACGAGGGTGGATTTCACGAACTCCGAGACGGCGACGAAACGGGCTGGCCGGCCGTATTTCCACCGCGACGCGAACCCGCCGGCGCCGCCGAAGGCCACCCGGCGCGAGACCACCAGGGGGGCGCGGCCGGCCAGCGCCGCCAGGGTGTGGGCGCGGGCGTCGTGGGCGTGAACCAGGTCGCACCGGCGCGCCAGAGCGGCGGCCCTGGCGAACCCCGCCGGGGCCACCTGGAAACCGGCTTGCCGGGCGGCCTCGCCGAGCGGCGAGCCGGCGCGCGCCAGCAGAACGCATTCCACTCCATGGGCGCGCAGGCCTTCCATGAGCCGCAGCGCCTGCCACTGGCCGCCGCGCATCTGTTTGCCCGTATCGAGGTGCAGGATGCGCATCAGCTCATGTTTCTCGCCTTGGAGTATTTCAGGAACGTATAGAACGCCGCCATGTGGGCGATGATCAACCCTTCCGGCCCGTCCAGGAACCCCCGCTGCACGCAGTACGTCTTGACGAAGGTCCACGCCGGATCGACGACCAGCTTGGAGAGCGGGATCTTCACTTTGCGGGCCGCCAGTTCCTGAGCCGCCAGCGTGGTGTAGCGGTCCATGGTCTTCACGTGCTCGGAAAGCGATTCGCAGGTGAAATGCAGGATGTTGTTTTCGAGGCGTCCCACCCGGCCCCGCACCTCGACGCTTTCGTGCACCAGGCTGCCGGTGAAGCTGGCTTTTTCGCGATGGTAGAGCCGCACCTTGCGGTCCGGATACCAGCCCGAGTGCAGGATCCAGCGGCCCAGGTACCGCGCCAGACGCGGCATGGTGTAGGCATCGCACCGCGGGCCGGTCTTCTTGAGGCTCCAGATCTCGGCCTCGAGGGCCTCGCTGAGCGCCTCGTCGGCGTCGAGCGAGAGCACCCAATCGTGGCTGGCCTGTTCGGCGGCCCAGTTCTTCTGCGCGCAGAACCCGCGCCAGTTGGCCTCGATGACGCGCGCGCCCAGGTTGCGGGCCAGCTCCACGGTGCGGTCCACCGAGCCGCTATCGACGATGAGGATCTCGTCCGCGCAGCGCAGGCTCTCGATGGCGCGGGCGATGTTGCGCTCCTCGTCGAGGGTGATGATGGTGGCGGTGATCTTCATGGCTTACAGGCCGCTGTTGGCCACCGGCGCGTAGATGAAGCAGAGAAGGAAAACGGCCAGGGCGATCCAGCCCAGTTTGCGGCGGCCGGGGCTTAGCCGGGTATCGTCGCAGATCAAGGGATGCCTTCTCCCCAGCCATAGCAAGAGCAGTCCCCAGAACAGCCATCCGAGCCAAAAGAACCCGAGCGGGAGCAGCAGGATCGAGAGCCACCGGGAAACGACGCGATGCCGGCGCGGGAAGAAGGCGTACAGGATGTGGCCGCCGTCCAGTTGGCCGATAGGGAGCAGGTTCAGCGCCGTGGCCAGCATCCCTACCCACGCGGCCCGCGCCACGGGGTGGAGATAAATATCCGTGGAGCGCACGCCCGGAAATATGAGGCGCTCCAGAATCCATTGCAAGGCCGGCGCTCCGAATTGGATCTCTCCCTGGCGTCCGATGTCGGGAATCACCTTGGAGAAGGCCAGCCCCACGGCCAGCGCCGGCATGAGGAACACAAACCCCGCCAGCGGACCGGCTACCCCGATGTCGAACAGCGCGCGCTTGGAGTAAATCGGGGAACGCACGCGGATGAACGCGCCGAAAGTGCCCATCAGCGGCGAGGGCAGGAAGTACGGCAGGCTGGCATCCACGCGGTGGTGCATGGCAGCCAGATAGTGCCCCATCTCGTGGGCCAGCAGAATGGTCATCAGAGTGAGCGAAAACGGCAGGCCGCTCAACAGGCTCGACGGATGCCACAAGAACCGGCCATAGGTAGCGAAGAAACCGGGGAAGGCAAAAAGGAAATTGAAACGCTCGATGTCGAACGGCGTGTTGCGCTCGAAGTCGGACATCATCCACGCGCCAACGGCGGTGGTGGTCAGCAGCGTGAGCGCGAACAGGAGCCCGTGCAGCCAATAGCGCTCCCGGCTCCGGACTGCCGCGGTGACAGATGGCTGGACTCCGCCGTTCCCGGCCAGGTAGGGAAACGGGGCGGGAGAAAAATCCTGAGAGGACACAATGGCCGCCGCGTGCAGCGGTTACTGCAGCGTCTGCAACTCCTTGCCGGGCTTGAAGCGCACAGCTTTTCCAGGCGGGATGGAAACTTCCGCGCCGGTCCGCGGGTTCCGTCCGATCCCCGTCTTGCGGGGCTTCACGTTGAACACGCCGAAGCCGCGCAGTTCGATACGGTCACCTTGCTCGAGCGCCTTCTTCATGGACTCAAAAACGGTTTCCACCGCCATTTCGGCTTTGGTCTTGGTGATGCCGGTCCTGTTCACGACCTCGTTGATGATATCCAGCTTGATCAAAACAGCCTCCTTATCCAGGCGCCGCGCGAGCTTGGTTCCCGCACCAGTCAACCACATGATAGGATTGAATTTATACCCATGTCAAGCGAGGCGGATTCGAGACCCGCGCCGAGGCTTTCGAGCGAGGAGTTCCGGCGGGCCTGCGGCGCTTTCCCGACCGGGGTGGCCATCGCCAGCGTAATGGACTCCCAGGGAATCCCTCATGGCCTCACGGTAAGCTCCTTCACCTCCCTTTCGCTCGATCCTCCGCTGATCCTCATCTGCCTGGGCCATGAGGTCACTTCCATCGACAGTTTCCGGGCGGCTTCGCACTTTGCTATCAACATCTTAGCGGAAGATCAGCGGAAGATAGCCACGCGTTTCGCGCATAAAGGCCACGACCGTTTCGACGGCCTGGGGTGGCGCCGGGGAGAGTTCGGCGCGCCGGTGCTGGCTGGCGTCCTGGCCGAAATCGAGTGCGCGCTCTACCGCCGGATCCCGGCCGGAGATCACGACATCCTGATCGGGGAGATGTTGCGCGGGCGGGTCCACAAAGGCGATCCGCTGGTGCATTACGGCGGCCGCTACCGGCAGCTCGCGCCGGCGTGAAAACGGCAAGGCTGCGTCATGCGGCGGGTTGGGACGGCGTCAGGTAAAGACGGATGGCTTCCCCGATATTCTGACGGGCTTCCGCCTCCGTTTCACCGGCGGATGCGCAACCCGGCAGTTCCGGACATACGGCGGAGTAACTTTGCGCCTCGGGATCGTATTCGAGTATGACGCGAAACTTCACGGAACCAGTATACGCCGGCTTCTCTGCTGGAAGGCTCCCCACAACTCCGATTTGGCGGCTGTCAGTTGTTCCTCCGAAATGTCCACCTTGCCGGCCCACAGACCCTCGGAAGACTTCCACCGCCGCCGCTTTCCGACGGGCCCAACCATAGCCATGGGGCGGCCGCGCTTGGTGACCGTGAAGGTGCCTCCCTGGTGGTCGATCTCATCAAGCAACGCGAGGCACTTTGCCTTGAATTCGGTCACGCTAACCACACGGCTGTTCATTGGCTCAGGATAGCGCAGCGGAACTGGTCAGGTGACCAGTGGCGACGGACGGACCGATGCGGGATACGCTTCGCAATTGGTTCCCCGTTTCCCTTCCCAAATGGTAGACTGATCTGGAAGTCCGGGCTTGACCATGCTTGAAACGATATTCGGACGGACAATCCACTGGCAGCGACTCGGCAGATTCAATGCGCTTCTTCTTTTTGCCTGGGCGACTTACTTCGCACGTCGAAGCGGGCTGTTTCGGATTTATCTAGCGGGGTGGGTCATCATGATCGTGCTCGCGCTGCTACGCGTGGCCGTTCGCGCATTAAGACGGCGCGCCATCGCCTCCGGCCCGAGCGTCGCGGGGACCGTGAGGTTCACCAAGATCCATGAGGACCGGTTCTCCTTGCTGCAGCGTTACGTGCTCATTATCAGCTATAAGTACTATCTTCAGAACGAGCCATATTGGGGTTCCAAAGTTCGGCGCTTCCCCAGCGAACTCGAAGCCGGGGGCGCGGCCGCCGGGTTGTGCGAGACGGCGGTGATGGTGCACTATGACCCGCGGCATCCCGACCGGTCCATGTTGGCCTGACCGCCTTTGGCGCCGATCGGCCGAAGGAGTGGGATGATAGTGTCTGCCTGTCGGCGCCGATGCGAATGATAGCGATTGCGGGCCTTTCCGGGGCTAGGGTTGTTCTTCCGGGAATTCCACCGGAGCACAATCCGCGTCGGAGGAGTCCATTGTGAAACTCCGGGCCGAATTGCGGAATCCCCCGAGAAGACGCCGGAGGGCGCCGGCGATTCTTCTAGCCGCGGCGGCGATGGCCTCTCCGGCCGCCTTCGCCCAGCCGTTGGCTCGGGAAGTGGTTTTACTGGCGCACGTTAAGGCGCACGTCCGCGAGGCGCTAGCGCATCTTCCGAATTACACCTGCCTGGAAACCATGGAACGGTTCTCCAGAGCTTCCACCGAGCATCGATTGAAGTTCGTGGACAGCGTCAGAATGGAAGTGCTCTACAGCGGCGGAGCCGAACTCTACGCCGCGCCTGGAGCCAACCGGATTCAGGAGGAGGATCCCGCGGCGTTAACCGGCGGCGGCCTGATGTCGACCGGCGCTTTTGCCCTGCATTTGAAAGCTGTTTTCCTTAACCCCAACGCCCAGCTCACCTGGCGCGGCGAGGAACAACTCGAGGGGCGCCGGACGGCGCGCTGGGACTTTGTGGTATCCCGGTTCGACAGCGGCCTGACGATGCGCGCCGCCGGCGGTGGATCGGCGGGCATCAAGGGCTCGGTCTGGGTGGATCCGGAGACGCTGGACGTGCTTCGCCTGGAGGACCACGCCGACGATATGCCGGCGTTTCTCCCGGTACAGGATGCCAGCACGATCGTGAACTACGCGCGGATGCGGGTGGGCAAGGACGTTGTGATGTTGCCGCAAGAGGGCGTCGTCAGCGTGCTCTCCAGGTCCGACTCGGACGCGGAGGACCGGAACCTATTCGCCTTCACCCATTGCCGGGCCTTCGAGACCGAGAGTTCGATCCGATTCGATGCGGTATCAGAGGCCGCGGAGCCCGTGACGGCAGCGCCGGGCGCCGTGGAAGGGGCGAAGCCGCTTCCGGTTGGACTGGAAATCCCGGTCCTGCTGGATGCGCCCGTCACCGGGACGGCGGCGGTGGGCGATGTGATTGAAGGGAAGCTCGCGGCCGACATCGTAAAGAGCGGCAAAGTGCTGATTCCCAGGGGCGCCATGGCGCACGGCCGAATTCGCCGCCTGGAGCGGGTATCCCAGAATGGCGATTATCTCGCGGTGGGCTTGGAGTTCACGGAGTTGGAAGCCGGAAGCGAGCGCTTCCAGTTGTATGCGGATCTGACCAAGGTCGATCCCATACCCGGATTCCAATGGACCCTCCGGCGGACTGGGGGCGCGGACGTCATCGACCAGGCGGAGAGCATGAAGCTGCTGGGGGTGGGGTCGTTCTTCATTCGCGGCGGTCGCTTGCTGCTGCCGGCGGGCTTCAAGATGGTATGGAAGACGCGCTCGCCGGCGGAGGAAACCCGCACGGGGACACAAGAGGTCTCCCCACCGGAGGCGCCCATGCGTGGGGTGTTCGGGGGTCGGGGAAGATAAGGCTCCGAGCACGCAATCCGCGGGCCATGGCATCGGGACGTTTCGGCCCGTTCCTCAACGCTCCGGCTGAACTTCGTGCAAGGGGGAGCCGCCAAGATCCCGTAGACGCCCTCCGGCTGGACCTTAAGCTCCCCCAAAGCCAGCGGCCGCTTCAAGACATCGAACTCCGGCAACGCGATGACATGAACGGCGTAGCCAGCCTCTCGGTACGGCTTGCTCCAACCTCCGGTCCCTCCGCACAGATCCAAGATGACCTTTTCCCCGTTGGATTGGTTAATGCTTTTTGTGGATAGGGTTTATTGGCGCCGCGATTGAACAGTGAGTTGCTGGTGGCGGAGAGAGTGGGATTCGAACCCACGTTAGAGTTTCCCCTAAACACGCTTTCCAAGCGTGCGCCTTCAACCACTCGGCCATCTCTCCGGCTTGAGAAAATATGCGGCCCGCGGCCTCGCAAGCTGCTTCAGGAATCTTTTCACAGCATAGCATGACGCTCTGGCCGGGCCGCCGCCGATCATGTTTGGAAACTCTATGCGCGAGAACCGGGAGGCCCCGGCAGCGGCCGAGGCGCAAGTGGGCAGCGGGACGGGGGAGAACGCGATGAGCGGCGCCATTGACCTTGTGCGCCGTCCCCGTTTGGCGCCACTGGCGGCGGCCCTGGTTCTGGTAGTTGCCGGGCACGGATACGTAAAGGTTGCGCGAACTCGCGAAAGCCGTGTCAACTCGCAAGTTCAAGCATCCAAGGGGCTTCAAGCGCCACCACGCTTTTCGGATAGGACCGAGCCCAGAAAAACAAAGACCTAGTAGTACATCGGCAGCCCGCCTTGCGTGCCTGTACGCTCAGATTGCGGCGGTTTTGCCGGTCAATCACGCCGCCATCCACTCTTATGTCACGCACCCCGCGGTAGACCGCCGGTTTGACTTGGCCCCGCCCGGCGCGCTATTTTGCAACTAGAGCCACGCTCGGGCGCGGTAGCCAAGTGGTAAGGCAAAGGTCTGCAAAACCTTTATACGTCGGTTCGACTCCGACCCGCGCCTCCAACAACATCGTGGCAAAGCGCTGATTACAGCGCTTCCGATCATTACCGCCGGTTCATGCCGGTTCCCGTCCAGTAACAGATTCTCCCGTGGAAATGTCCAGAACCGGACGAACAAAAAGGCGCTGTCCACCGGACGGTTTTCACTTCACCCTCCGGATTCTCTTTTTCCTCATTGCCGCTCCGTACCGCTCCATTGCTTCCTTTTGCTGGTGCTGGTCCGGCTGGACGTAGCGCATGATCGTGCGTCGGCTCGCATGACCCATGCGAGTTGCCAGCGTGAATGGGTCTGTCTTCAGGCCAGCCTTGTCAACCCGAGCGAAGCTCGGGCAGGCGGGCGCCCCTGGGCGCCCCTGGGAACGCCAATCTCCCGATTGGCGCTTATTTGTCATTCCACCCTCCACTGCAAATCCCCATTCCCCCCTCGGTACAATAGGACGAATGATGCTGGTCGCCGCGCTGGCCGCTGTAGTACTGCTGCTGGGCCTGTGGGCGGCCGTTACCGGCCGGAGTTGAAATGCACCTCGACTGGCAGACCGCCGTCTTAAACGTACTACTGTTGTGGATGCTCACGGCCCCCCACGAGTTCGCCCACGCCTGGGTGGCCACCAAACTGGGCGACGACACCCCGCGTCTTCAAGGGCGCGTTACGCTCAACCCGCTGGCCCACGTGGACTGGCTGGGGACCGCGATTCTGCCCTTTATAACCTCGCTTCTGGCCGGCGGGTTCCTGGGATGGGGCAAACCCGTGTATACCAATAACGCCAAGCTCCGGGGCGGCCTCAACGGGCTGGCGCTGGTGGCGATGGCGGGCCCCGCTAGCAACATCGTCATGGCCGTGATTCTGGCCATTGTCGCGCGTCTCACCGCCGGGTTTGCGCCGGCGTTTTCCCTCTTCGCGCTCAGAGGCGTTGTGCTAAGCCTCTACCTGGCGATCTTCAACCTGATCCCCGTACCGCCGCTCGATGGCTCGAAGCTCCTGCTGGCGATGCGCGTCCCCATCGTCGTCTATCAGGAAATCGCCCGCTTCGGGTTCATGGCGCTCATTCTGATGGTCTCGTATTGGGGAATCGGGCAGACCATCAACCAATGGAGCCTTCTGGGAGCGCGGACGATTTATCAGGCGCTGCGCTGAGGCTCGCCCCGCACCACGCGCAGTGCGTCCAGCCGGGCTGGGTGGCGCGTTGACAGCTTCCACACACGGCCGTCACACTGGTCCCGCAGTGGGGGCAGAAAGCATGGTTGGCCAGCATGGTCCCGCAGGAGGCGAAAAGGATGCAGGGGCCCGATGTGGGGTCAAGCCATCAGGCGCTTGCTTCTGCCCGCCGTTTCGACGACCGGGACGATGAACCCCGGTTCGAAAACCGGCGGCATCCCGATCTGCTAGTCTCGTAGATGGAAACAAATGCGACGCGTTTTGTTTTACGCAATCGCCTGCCTGGCGGCCCTCGTCTTGCGCGCCCAGCAGCCGGATATCCGGGAGCGGATCGCCGGTGGCGGCGTCCGGCCGGTCATCGCCGTTCCCGATTTCCCCGCCTGGGCCGCCTCGCAGGGCTGGGCCGCCACCTTCAACGAGACGCTCTGGGCGGACCTCGAAGAATCGGGGTTCTTTCGCATGGCTCCCAAGACCTCGTACCCCAAAGCCGTTCCGCAACAGGAGTCCGACCTGGCGCAGACGTCTCCCGTATCCGCCTGGTCGTCGCCCCCGGTTTCGGCGAACTACCTGGCCTTCGGGCACACCGAGCTGGTGAGCGGAATCCTTGCGCTGCGGGGCTGGCTGTACGATGCCGGCCGTGCCGCGCGCCTGATCGGCAACCTCTACACGGGCCCGGCAAGCGAGGCCGGAGCACGTAAGGTAGCGCATGAGTTCGCCGCCGATATCCTCAAGCAAATAGGAGCGATGCCGATCCTTGGATCGACCATTTACTTCCGTTCCAAGCGGACCGGGCACACCGAAATCTGGGCCATGGACCCGGATGGATCGAACCAGCGTCAGATCACCCGGCTCAACAACATTCTGCTCTCACCGGCGGTTTCGCCCGACGGATCCACGGTCGCCTTCACCAGCTACGCCGACAGCAAACCGGGCGACCCATAGGTGGGCGTGTTCCTGTTCCAGGTGGACCCGCCGCGCCGGATTCCGTTCCGAAACCGCCTCGATCATGCCTCCAATCCCTCATTCACGCCGGACGGCGCGCAACTGGTCTACTCCGCGTCGCCGGGTGGAAGGGACAACCAAGTCTTCATCTCGAGCCTGAATGGCGGCGCGCCGCGCGCCATCACCCAGGCGGGCGCCACCGACATGGAAGCCAAAGTGAATCCCCGGAACCCGGATGACATCGTCTTCGTCTCCGGTCGCTCCGGGCCGCCCCAGATCTACCGGACCAACCTCGACGGGGCGGTCGTCGAGAGGCTCGGCGCCGGCGAGGGAGAAGCCGTCAATCCGGATTGGAGCCCCGATGGCAAGCTGCTCGCATTCGCCTGGACCAAAGGGTTTGCGCCGGGAAAGTTCAACATCTTCTTTATGGAACCGGCCAGCGGCCAATACACCCAGTTGACCAGGGATGCCGGCCGCAACGAGCACCCTTCCTGGACCCCCGATGGCGTGCACATCGTCTTCCAGTCCGACCGCACGGGCTCAACCCAGATCTTCATGATGCTGGCGGATGGCTCCCACGTGCGCCAGCTCACCGGACTGAGGGCGGGTGAGGGCGAAAACGACATGCCCGCCTGGTCCAAGCCAGCGCGCTCCGCAGCCCCCGCCGCAGCGACACCATAAGGGACCGACCGCGGGAGCGACAGTCGCTCGGCGAGAATTGCGGGCGTTCCGGAGTTGTCGCGAGCGTCAGGCCGTAGGGCTCGGCAACCAGCAGGCGGCGTTCCGCATCGCCGCAGCCCCGCTGACCATCGATCCCTGGCGAGCCGCGACGATTCCACCCGTAGCGGGCCTCCGGCCTGCCACGTCGGCGTCCCCGCCGGCGTTCTGCGGCCAAGGCGCTCCCAACTCCCGGATCGCAGGAATTCGACATGCTTGCGGCTCGCCGCAACGAGGCGCAGGGCCTTAACCTTAGAAAGCGTCCGGGGATCGGACTGCAACCCTTACCTGAGGCACGGCAACCAGGAACAGGTCCGCGGATTCTCCGCGAATTCTCCCACGCCGGGGGAAGGCCGACCTGGGGCGTCCAGGGCAACGCGAGATCGGAGTGCCTGTCTCGATAAGTATTATTGATACACGCTCTTGACATTTTCCTGTTGCATTGATACGATATGTGTATTAATGCAGCCAAGACGAGAGGGTACCGATGCAACCGCTGATGACGTCAACGTCATGTCAGAGGACCTGATCGCAAAAGCGTTAGCCGCGGCGCGCGCCCGCATCGCACGCTCCGAGCGTGAGCGTGCCGAGCTTGACCAGGCCATTGCGGCTGCTCGGGAGGAGGAGCGCCTGCTCCTTCGGCTGCTCGGCCTGCGGCGGGGTGACGTCGCGCAAGTCGGGGGCGCCGACGCGCCCCCGGGCGTTCCAGCGCCGTCCCCAGAACTTGCGGTTGGCCGAGGACACCCTGCGGTCCTGGCCGTTATCGAGGAGCTCGCGGCTGCAGGTCGTCCAGTCCATATATCCGAATTGGTGAGGCTCCTCCGTCGGCGTGGAATTCCGATTCCTGGGGCAGGCACACAAGCCAATCTGATCACGCACCTGCGACGCGACGCGCGGCTCGTGCGGCCGAGTCGCGGCATGTACGGACTATCTGCGTGGGGCCTTGAGAACATGCCGGCGGGGTTACGTCAACGGCGAAGGAAACGACTGAGGGTGGCGGCGACCACATCGCGGAAGGAGGATAAATGAGCATCGAACGGAACGAGGCAATTAAGTTTCATGCAGAGGGCACCCTTGAAGCAGTGACCCGCTGGATCGCAACACACCATGATGGAGTTGCTGAGTGGTTCAAGAACGTCCGCCGCCAGTACCAAGTGGACCGCGCAAATGTCGCGGATGAGCACCGCATCGCTGTAGTGTTGCTCAGGGACCAACGGGACGGCAGGCCAGCGCGCATCGGCGTCCTGGATGTCGGAGGTGCCACACTGGAGGACGTCACAGCGTGGAGCACCTGGGACGACCCGGAGGCTTCGCACCGCGGCTCCGGACTTCAAGAAGAGGAGACGCAGGGCAACGGAGGCAAGGCGTACATGTACCGCCTCTTCACCGGGCTCACGCGCATTCTCGGAGTCCGTGACCGACGGCGGAACTGCAAGGGCTTTGAAGGGGAACTTGGCTCTGTTGAGCGTGGGACGCCCGGTTGGATCCCAAGTCTCGCTGCTGGCCGGGAGGTGGAAATCAGCTCGTTCGAAGCCGAGCTTCGCCATGCGCTCGAACCCTACGGCGTTCGACCCGAGGACCTCCCGCCTCGCGTCCAATCCGCGGTCAGCGCCCGAGAGGCATTTACGCTCGTCGAGGGCGAGCAACCGGTCGGTTTGTACAAGGGGCGGCTTGATGTTGAGGACCTGCTCGGGAGGGTTGCGCGGCACGAGCAGTCTGTCCTCTGTCTCGAACAGGTCGACTTCTTCGCCATGCACAACGGGCGGATTCTTAACGAAGGCAAGAAGCTGATGCTTCCCCAGATTACCCCATATCCAGGCCTCGACGCGCCCATGGTACACGAGATTCCGGACCAACTCCCGCTCGAAAACGGCCAATCGGTAGGCACGACGGAAGGGGGCACGCGCACGCGGGGGCGCCTCACCTTGCACACATCCGCCGAAAACATGCCGGCCGCTTGGAAGAACCTCCGACCACGCTGGCAGATCGTGTACCGCACCTCGCACCAAATGATCGGCGCCAAGGTGGTGTCCGAGATCGCGGGACCCATCCCGGGTGCTCAGTATGTTTATGGAACCGTCGAGCTGCCGGCGCTTGAACCGGCATATGTCGAACACGGGCGTCGACGCCCCAAGCCCGGTCCTTTGGTCGATGCGCTGGATCGGTTTATTGCAGAGAAGATCCGGGAGATTGCTCATCAAATCAGCGCTCAACGTCAGGAGAAGCTCGACGAGAACGCCCTCGATGAAGTCTTGGAAGAGAACCGAAAACTAGACGAGTTCAAAAACCGATTTCTTCCCAGTTATGGAGAGGGCAGCGGGGGACCCGGCGCCGGGGGCACCGGCCCAGGAGGTGGAGATGGAGGAGGGGGCGTGGCTGAATGGGGCACGGAGCCGGACGAGATGCAGTACAGCGTCCCTGAGGGGGGAATTCACCTTGGGAAGGGCGTTACAGTACCACTGCGGTCGATGCTCAACGTCTGTGTAAGGGACTCTAAAGGCAGGCCCGTGCGTGCGCCCCTGGTCTGGCTTACAGACGATGATGAAGTGGCTTCGGTATCTCGAGAAGGTGCGCTTGAAGCCAAGGCGAAGGGAAGCTGTGAGGTGTGGGTTCGCGTCAAGGGTACCGGGATCGAGAGTACACGCGTCCCAGTTCGCGTCTGGAACGTAGACCACGTTCTCCTAACCCCCCGAGCACTCGACGTCCCACTCGGTACGCGGCAGCAAATCCTAGCCGAAGTAACAGACGATGAGGGCAAGCGGTCAGCGGGGGTGCTGCTGGATTGGCAGCACGACTCGGAAGACCCCTTGCTCGTCCGGATAAGTCGCGAGGGGATCGTTACCGGAAACCGCCTCGGCCGAACAGCGGTCACCGCTGGCGCAGGAGGCGTCTGGGCGCGTATTCCGGTGGAGGTGAACGTCATACCAAATCCAGAGAAGCTGAAGCGAGGTAGTGGATTCCCCCGCCTGCTCTTGACGGGCCGAGACTATGACCCCGCCAGTGGAACGATCCGCCCTGGCGATCCTGATGAGCCACCCCTATGGCAGCTTCCGTCGGACTATGTGCACAACGTGTGGTGGCTGAACCTTCAGAGCCCCGAAGCAGCATTTACTTTCCGACAGCGTAACGCAGACCTGATGCTGTGGCGCACATATCACGCCGAGAAGTTGGTTGACATGGTGGTTCAGGTGTGGATGACAGAGGAGTTCACACGCAAGGGGGAAGGCCAGCGTCAAGAGTTCTGGGCAGCGCATCTCGCAGCCATGGACCGCCACCGGGCACGGATCGCCCAGCAGATGTGGAAGCGCCTCGAACCGTACGTCACGGCCGGCGGCGCTCTGGACCTAAGCGAAGGAGACGAGCAGCCGTGAGGGAGCAACCCAAAGAATCGCGCGCGCTTGAACGAGTCGGTCTCCGTCAACAGGTGCTCCTTGCCGCCCTCGATTGCACCGGCGGCGATCTGAGCAAGGTCTTCACAGCGGAAGAGCTTCTTCTCGCAGCCTGGAAACGTGACCCGGTGGCGTGGGGCCTCCGCGGCCACGAAAGGGCACATCCGGACTCCGAGAAGATCTATGTGACCCTCGACCGTGCCAAGGTGCGGGGCCTCAACATCCGCGGCGGGCTAGTTGGTCTCGGGCTACTGGAGAAGGTACGTCAGCGAACGTACCGATTGACACCGACGGGCCTGACGGCCGCGAGCGAAGGCGAGGGAGCCGAACCGAGTATGCGCGGCACCGCGGAGCGCGCCCTGGCCGACGCAGTCTCGGAGATCCTGTCGCATCCCGTGTTTCGGGAATGGATCAAAGACCCATCGATGCCAAGGCACTTTCGGGATGCTGGTCATTTCTGGGGGATTGCACCAGGAACTCCCCCTAGTGTCATCCGCTCTCGCATTGCCCAAGTTGAGCACACATTGGAGAAGGCCCGTTCGGTGCTTGACAAGAAAGGCGTCGAGGAGATCACCGCGCGCCACGGCAAGCCGCTGTTTGATCGCAGCGATATTGAACGCGCCACGGAGTTCCAGGCTATGCTCAAACAGAGGTTTGCCAGGGATCTGTCCACTCTCCAGGGAAGCGTCATCTAGGCGGCAGGCGTGCCTGTGCCTGGTGCGAGGGCTGGGCCGTCCCGACCGGTCCACCGTAACGTGCCAGCGTTTGCCGATGACTCTCGTGACGCCCCTTTCGAAAAGGATAGGGAAGGACAAGCGCCCCTGCCGCCGTTTTGCAGCGTTCTACTGGCCACTCTGACGAGCGCCGGGACCACGCTCAGCAAGGAAAGTGGGTCCGTGCCGGCTTAGGTCAACGCCCATTGGGGTAGACGCCCTGAGCCGCTCTCGCGCGCGCCTGACGGGACTCGCGCCCGCGCATAGAACGTGCGGCCCGGCCCGCCGTCCCGAGCGCAGTTCACCAGCGCCAATCGCGCAACCGGCCCTCCCCGCCTTCACTCCTCCACTGCCGCCACATTCGATACCTCCGCTTGCCTCACGCCATAGAGCTTCATCAGGCGTTGGCGGATTTCCTCCGCCAGGCGCTCGGGCTTCTCCTCCGGGTCGTGTTCCACCACCACTTTGAAGAACAGGTTCGTCCGGCTCGTGCGGCTCATGCGCGCTCGTCTCCCTCCGACTCCTATACTAAAAGAATGGAGTGCGCCATTTGCCATACCCGCCGCCCGCGGCGTTTCTGCCCCGGGGTGCGAGGCGACATATGCAGTATCTGTTGTGGCTCGGAACGCGAGGTGACGGTGAGCTGCCCTCTCGATTGCGAGTACCTGCGCGCGGCGCGCCGGCACGAAAAGCCGCTTCCCCTGGATCCCGAACAGATCCCCAACCGCGACATAAAGGTCTCGGAGGAATTCCTGGACGGACACGTGGCGCTGGTCGAGACGCTGGCGAACGCCATGGCGGACGCCGCCTCGCGCATTCCCGGCGCGGTGGACACGGATGCGCGCGATGCGGTCAAGGGGCTCATCCGGACGTATCGGACCCTGGAGAGCGGCGTGTACTATGAAAGCCGTCCGGAGAGCACGCTAGCCGCCGGAATCTTCGATGCGGCGAAGGAGGCGGTGTCCGGCTTCCAACGCGAAGAGCGGCAGGATACCGGTCTGACTCGGACGCGCGACTCCGACGTGCTCAAAACGCTGGTCTTCCTGGAGCGTATCGGAATCGACCGCAACAACGGGCGTCCCCGCGGGCGCGCTTTTATCGACGCGCTGCGCCAGTTCTATGCCGGAGGCGACAGCCCGGAGCCGGCCGCGTCGGGTTCCCTGATCCTGCCCTGAGGCGGCGCCGGCTTCACGCTCTCGATCAGGAAGCCCCGCTTCTTGCCCGCAGCCACGATGTGCCCCGCGAACCGCTCCGAGCCGTTCACCTTGAGTTGCACCGCGCGTTCCACGGGGTAATCGAAGGTGAGCAGATGCCCCTCCTGCAGACGCATCAGGTCGTGCATGCTCAACGTCGGACCCTCCAGGCGTCCTTCCACGCTTAGGATCGCGTTTCTCAGAAGCCGCAGGACGCGGGTCTGTTCCGCCTCGCTGGCGTGCGTCTTGCGAACCGACCATTGCTGGTCGAACTTCTGCCGCATCATCTTGATGACGATGGACGGCAAGGCGATATTCATCATGCCCACCGATTCGCCGATGCGCAGTTCGACGCCAATCGACACCACCGCTTCATTGGGGGCCATCAGGTGCAGGAGCTGCGGTTCGGTCTCCATGGCGTCGATGGTGAACTCCACCGCCGTCACGCCCTTCCAGGCTTCGCGCAAGTCGTGCAGGATGATGCGGAAAAGACCGTCCAGCAATTTCTGTTCGATCTCCGAGATCTCGCGCTGGATGCTGGCCGAGGATTTCCCGGTCCCCCCCAGCAGCATCTCCAGAATCGGGAATACCAGCGAGGGGTTCAACTCCAGGACGCCGTTTCCGTCGTAAGGCCGCAAGCCCAGGGATACCATGCAGGTGGGCGATGGCAGCCCGTCCAGAAACTCCGAGTACGAGAGTTGTTCGACGCTCACCAGGTTCACCGTCAGATAAGAGCGCAGGTACGCCGAGAGACTCGATACCAGGTTGCGGACGAAGGTGTCGTGCAGCAGGTGGATGGCGCGCACCTGCGACTTGGGAATCCGGTCCGGACGGCGGAAATCGAACTTGGCCGCCGGCGCGTCCCGCCGGTGGTCCTGCGCGTTCTCGAATACGGCGTCGATTTCCTGCTGCGATAACTGACGGCTCACAGCCTGGCTCCTGCTCATCTATCGGCGTCGTCCCCGCGAAACTGTAGATCCCGGCGCCTTTCCCCGCATTCCCGGCGCTCCGCTCCGGCCCGGCAGGCGCATTTTCCGCGTTTCGGCTCTAATGGAATCGCTAATTCCTCCGATAAATAAGGTGAAGGGAGCCGAATGGACTCACAGATTCTGGTGGTGGACGACTCCGCCGCAATCCGCAAGATTCTGCAGCGCGTACTGCGCCAGACGGGCATGTCGATCGGAACCATTCATGAGGCTGGAGACGGGCACGAAGGCCTGGAAATCCTCAAGCTACATAAGATCGACCTGATCCTCTCGGACATTAACATGCCCAGAATGGACGGCTTGCAGTTTCTCGCGGCCGTGAAGTCGTCCCCCGAGCGGCGCCATGTTCCGATGGTCATGATCACCACCGAGGGCGGTGAAACCAAGGTGGCCGAGGCGGTGCGGCTGGGCGCGTCCGGTTATGTTCGCAAACCCTTCACCGCCGACCAGATCAAAGAGAAGTTGGTGGGATTCCTAGAGGTCGCGCCGCTATTATGAAACTCCAAGAACTAATCGTCGATTCCATAACCCGCTCCGCCACCGAGGTGTTCTCCACCATGCTCGACGTGCAGCTCCGATGCGGGCCGACTTCCATCGAGAACGGCGCGCCGCCAGCCAACGACGGGGTGGTATCCTTCATCGGGCTGGCGGGAGCGTGGGCGGGCGCCGGCAGCCTGGTGTGCTCGCCCACCATGGCGTGCCGCATCTGCGCGCAGATGCTCCTGACCGAGCAGACGGCGGTGAACGACGACGTTCTGGACGCGGTTGCGGAGCTGACCAACATGATTGTGGGCGGGGTCAAGACCCACTTGGAAAGCCATCTTGGGCCTCTGGGACTGAGCCTCCCCACAATCGTGTATGGGAAAAACTTCAGAACCAAGAGCGTCGGTTCCGCGGAGTGGATCGTGGCCCCGTTTCACTGGGACGATGAGACCCTGGTGGTCAAAGTGTGCCTCGCCCCCAGTGAGAAACCCCGTTTCCCGATGCATGGGCCGAGCCAAACCTGCGCGCTGGAGGTGTGAGCCTTAGGGCCTGACAGGAAACAACCAGTTCAATTGCCGGCGCCCGCTCCCTCACGGGGCGCTTCTGGGCCAGGCTCATTATTATAAGAGCCTGGCGAGCCGCGACCGTGAATACAAGGACACTAATTAAATGAAGATTGAGCGCATTTCGCCGCCCGGCGCGCCTGCGCCGCGGGGGCCATATTCTCCGGCCGTTCGCGCCGGCGGCTTCATCTACGTTTCCAGCCAGGTCCCCGTGGACCCGGCCACCGGACAGTTGGTCTCGGGCGACATCGCCTGGAAACGCGTCAGGCGCCGCGCAACATCGAGCGCATCGACGCCTTGGGCGATGGCGTACTCGAACGCGGGAATCGTGTTCTCCGGGCGCATGGCGCGGGCGCCGCGGTGGCCATGCGCCAAGATGCGGGGCGGGCCGGCGGCCTCGGAGGACATGGGAATCCGCGCCAGCGGCGGAAGGACGAGAATCGCGGCCAGCAGAGCCGGCTTCATTATGTATCCTCGCCCATGGGCCGCGTTCGGTGAAGATCTTTAGAAAGTGGCCTTCAAAGCGAACTGGATCTGGCGCGACGGGTAGGTGGTGCGAATGGTGCCAAAGGCGGCGCTGGTGGTTTGCGTGTTCGGTATTCCGAAATTCGTGTGGTTCAGAACATTGAAAAATTCCGACCGGAATTGCAGCCGGGCTTGTTCGCCGAGCCGGAAGTTCTTGTCGGCGGAAAAGTCCCACTGATCGAAGTTGGGCGCGCGGAACGAATTTCGGCCGAGATCCCCGTACGGCGCGCTGGCGGGCGGCGTGCTGAACGTGTACCCGGCGAAATAGGCGTTCAGCATGGCGGAACGGCTCTGGCTCACCGCGCTGCCCGTCACATTGGGGCGCAGGTACGGCTGGCCGCGATAATCGTTGGAAAGGGAACTGACGATGTTGGCCCCGGTGGCGCCGTAGGTTACATCGAGCGGCTGACCCGTGTGACCGGTGTTGATGCTGTTGATCTCCCAACCGCCCACAATCGCATCTACCACGGGATTCATGCTGGCGCCGTATTGGCGGCCCTTGCCGAACGGAAGCTGGTAAACCACGCTGCTGACATTATTGAACTTCACGTCGAAACTGGAGGGTCCCTTTTCGGCGGCGAGATCGTGAATGTTTTGGGGATTGGCCTGGTAGTAACCCGCGAAGTACTCGAGCGCCTGCTCGGAATCGCCCATGGCGTTCCCCCAGGTGAACGAGTTCAGGACGTAGAAACCTCTGGTGAACCGGTGCTCCACGCGGGCCGAGAGGCCGTTGTAGTGATTGTCACCCGCCGGATCGAGCCACGTGATCGCCCCCCAACCCTGTATCGGCACGCGCGCCGACACGCCCAGGCTCTGGCCCGGCTGGTTCGGCGCCGCCTCGTTGTAATCGGCGATGATCGGCAGCCGCAGGCTGTGGTTTCCGTTGTAGGACAACTCGAGCACGGTGTCCTTGGGGAGCTGCCGCTGCACCGAGAAGAACCAGTTTTGTATGTACGGCCATTTGCTGTCCGGTGGGGTGTAGACCACGTTGGTATTGGCCGGATTGAAAGCCGCCGGGCTGGCGATGTTGGTGCTGAAGCTATTCAGAGTGGTCAGGAAGGTCGGCGACGTGGGATTCGACTGGCTGAGGACGCCGAACAGGGCCTGAGGGGCATTGATCCCCTCCTGAGCGCTCCCGGGCCGGTTGAAGAACGTGTAGCTGATGCCGTAGCCGGAGCGGATGACGGTCTTGGAGTCGATGCTATAAGCCAAGCCAAGCCGCGGACCGTAGTCTTTGTAATCGGGGTGAACCAGAGCGCGTTGAAACAGGCTTCCACCGGTGGCTTCGATCATCGAGTCGGTAGTGGGATCGAAATTCGAGTAATGGTTGTCGCGCTCATAGAGCGGGGACGCGAACTCATACCGGAGGCCTACGTTCAGCGTGAGCTTCGCGCTTACCCGATAATCGTCCTGAAAGTAAAGCGAGTGAACGTATTGCCGCAGGTTGACGACCGCATAGCTCCCCAGGTTGATTTGGTTGGGCGTGCCGAACATGAAGTCCGCGAGGCTGTAGCTGGTGGTATCGCTTGTGATAGAGCAGCCGGAAGGCTGGCCCAATTCGGCGCATGTCGGCTTGCTGAATTGGCCGCTGTAAGTATCTTGACCATAGAGGGGATTGGTGTCCAGAATCTCGGTATGGACCAGCAGGAATTGGTAACCCGTTTTGATGGAATGGCGGCCCAGCGTCTTCGAATAATTGAGTTCCGGATCCCAGGAAGTAGGATTCTGGAACTGCGGATTGCTGGTCTGGCGGCCCAAAGCAGTAAGTCCACTGATGGTTTGCGTGTCGATTCCGCCGGTGAGACTGGGCGTGGTGGGAAGGCCTTGAAAGCCGCCGAACATGGCGGACATGCTGGGGCCGCCCACATACGGCGGCTCCTTGCCGGCCACGATGTGGGAGAAACCCAGGCGAGCCTGGAAGAGAGAGGTCGAGGTGACGGTCCAGGTGTAGCCGAGCGAGGCGTTTTGATCGATGGAGTGAATGTAGCCGTTGCCATCGCCGCCGGACGGCCCGGTGAGGTCGGGTGAGAAATACTGCAAGTCCTTGCGCTGGCTGAAGCGCAGGAACGCCGTCATGCTATCGTTGATCTGCCCGTCCAGCTTGCCATCGAACTTATCGCTGTAGTCGCGGATGAGCAAAAGCGCCTCGTCATTGTTGGAGCGTCCCGGCCCGGTGACGGGCGGCAGCCCCGATAACACCGCCGCGGCGAAGGGATTCAACTGCGCCACCGGAATCTGCGTGTTGGCGGGATAAACCACGCCGGTCAGCGGGTCGACCACCGTAACGGGGAGAATTCCCTGGCGATCGGTCATGCTGGGGATGGAGTCGAAATTGAGATAGTGCTGTAACTGGCGGAAGCCTTCGTAATCGCCGAAGAAGAATAGTTTGTTCTTGACGATGGGTCCGCCGATGGTGGCCCCGAACTGATTGCGCTGGAGAGGCGGCTTTATGAAGGCGGTGGGGCTGAACGTGAAGCCGGCGGCATTGAGAACGGTGTTGCGCACGTACTCGTAGGCCGAGCCGTGAATGCCGTTGGTTCCGGACTTCATGACCGCGTTCACCACCGCGCCCCCCACGCGCCCGTATTCGGCGCTGTAGTTGTCGGTGATGACCTTGAACTCGGCCAGCGCGTCCGGCGAGGGCTGCGCCAACTGGGCGGAATAGCCCTGGTTGCTGGTTCCGTAGGCGTTGTTATCCAGGCCGTCCAGCAGGAAACTGTTGTACGTGCTGCGCATGCCGTTGACGTTGAAGGCGCCTTCGCGCGGCGTGCCGGTGGCCGAGAAGGTGGCCGAGATGGGAGACTTGACGGTGTTGGTGGACAGCAGCGCCAGATCCGCATAATTGCGCCCGTTGAGCGGGAGCTCGGCGACCGCCGTCGTGTTGACCACCTGGCCGTGTTCGCTCGAATCGGTTTGGAGCGCGGCGGCCGCGCCCGTCACCTCAACGGTTTCGGTGACGACGCCAACCTGCATGGAAACATCCACGCGCTGCCGCGCATTTACGTTCACCCGCACGTCCGTGGCGGTGTACTTCGAGAATCCGGGCTGCTCCACCACCAGGGTGTAGCGGCCGACCTTCACGTTGAAGAAGTCGTAGTTCCCATTCTCGTCGGTCGTCGCTTTGGCGTGAATCCCCGTGTCCTCGTTGGTCAGCGTGACAGCGGCCTTGAGGATCGCCCCGCCGGACCCGTCCCTTACCGCGCCTAGGACTTCGGCGGTCTCGAACTGCCCGAAGACCAAGGGTGCGCAAAGAACGCAACCCAATAACATCATGCGCGTCAGAAGGTTCTTCATTGTCGTTTGATTCCTTTCGGAACGGATACGGTATCAAGCGGGCATCACTTCATGTTTACAGATCGTTAAATGTTGAGTTACAGGCAGGGTAGGTCATCGGGTCGCCGGCGTAACCGCTTTGTAGCATCAATTCTCGTTGGAGACCTCCGGATTGCGGCGGGCGCGGATCGGATCGGCCGCGACGCCCCGGCGGCGCTGACGGAGTATCTCGCGACCCGAGGCCTTCAGTGGCGGTCATGACGCGCGGGAAGGGGTCGATAAGTCGCCGAATTCGCCCCCTGGGGTCGATTAGCGGGAGTATTCGATTCTACTTTATAAGCCTACCGCGGGAGCCGTGACAAACCTATTAACAACGGGCGAAGATCCGCGCCGAAGCGCAATGTCCGAAAAGCGGCCCCAACCGCGAGTCTTGTTCGTCATGGCGGAACTGAATTTCACGCGAGCGCTTCCGCGCAGCGCTTCGGCGAACTCTTCACGCGCTGTTCACTCAATTGAAATCATCGAGGTCCAAAGGTATTAGTGAAGGGCCGCGCGTAAGTTCACAGCGCGCGGCCGGCGCCCCGGGACGGAGCGCCCGTAGATACCGGGGCGAGAAGCTCCAGACCATGCCGATCCCAATCACGCGCGATCCGCCGTTCGTTTCCGGAATCCTCGATGAGCCGCTGCGCAGCATCCTGGGCCCCGTCGAGCCGGCTATCCAGAGGCTGTTTTCGTTCGACCGACTGCGCACGGTCTTCGATGCCGCCCGCTGCTCCGGCGAGAGCGAGGGCCCCATCGCGTCCCTGCTCGCTCTGCTTGAGATCACCATCAACGTCGATCCCGCCGAACTCCGGCGAATCCCGCCGTCGGGGCCGGTAGTCGCCGTCGCCAACCACCCCTTCGGATTGCTCGAAGGGGCGGCGCTCGCGCACATCTTCCCGCAGGTTCGGGCCGATGTCCGGATCCTGGCCAATTCGGTGCTCGCCGCTGTCCCCGAACTGCGGGAGAAATGCATCTTCATCGATCCGTTTGGCCGCCCGAATCTGGCGGCCGCCAATGCGGGCGCGCTGCGGGAATGCCTTGCGTGGCTCCGCCGCGGAGGAGTTTTCGTCGCATTTCCGGCTGGCGAAGTGGCCCACTTGAACTGGAAGGATGGGATACTGGCCGATCCCCCGTGGAACCCGACCGTGGCGCGGCTCGCTCAGCTCGCGGGCGCGGCCGCGCTGCCGATTTTCTTCAAGGGCGCGAACAGCGTCTTATTCCAGGTGGCGAGCGCGCTTCATCCACGGTTGCGCACGGCCAGCCTGCCGCGCGAACTTCTGAACAAACGGGGCCGCTCGGTCCACCTGAGGATTGGTCGGCCCATCAGCCACGCCACGTTGCGATCGTTTCCCGACGCGCGGGAGGCCACCGAGTACCTCCGTTGCCGGACCTACCTGCTCGATCCGGCCGGGGGCCGGACAAGCGTCGCCGCGCCCGCCGTTCCGCGTTCCGCACCCTTCGGATGCATCCCGCGCGCAGCCGCGGCTGTTCCGCGGCATGCGCTAGCGGCGGAGATCGACCGCCTGCCCGCCGGCCGGATGCTATGCGCGGCGGGCGATCTCGCCGTTTTCCTGGGCGCCGCCGACGAACTGCCTCACGTGACGCGCGAAATCGGCCGTCTCCGCGAGGCTGCCTTTCGGCAGGTGGGAGAGGGCACCGGGAGAACCATGGACTTGGACGACTTCGACCAGTACTATCTGCACCTCTTCCTGTGGAATCGGGACGCCGGGGAGATCGCCGGGGCATACCGGCTTGGCCCCACGCCCGACATCCTCCCGCGTTATGGGATCCGCGGCCTTTACACGAGCACGCTGTTCCGTTTCCGAACAGAGCTATTCGACCGGATTGGGCCGGCCATCGAACTCGGCCGGTCCTTCATCCGGCCGGAATACCAGAAGCAGTATGCGCCGCTGCTGCTGCTTTGGAAAGGCATTGGCCGCTACGTAGCCAGCCGTCCGGAATGCGCCGCGTTGTTCGGCGGCGTGAGCGTCAGCAACGACTATCACCCGGTCTCGCGGCATCTGATCGTGAAATTTCTCGAAGCGCATCGCACGGAAGACCTGGCCCGGATGGTAAAGCCACGCCACGCGTACCGCCCCGCCGAGCGGCTGTTTCGCCGGACCGGCGCGGTTCGTCGGACCCCGGCCGGCATTGAAGATCTCTCGGACCTCGTCTCGGGACTGGAGAGGGACGGCAAGGGCGTTCCCATTCTGATCAAACAGTACCTGAAAACAGGAGGGCAACTCCTGGGGTTCAACGTGGATCGGCGTTTCCTGAACGCCCTGGACGCCTTGATCCTGGTGGACCTGCGCAACTTACCTCCGGCGTTGCTGGAGCGGTACTTGGGTAAGCCGGGAGCGGCCGCTTTCTCGGCGTGGCATGCCATCGGTCAGGGGGTGGCATGAAGCGTCCGGCGGGCCGCGACCGTTGCCGCCGAGTGAATCCTCATCGTTTTGGCAAGGCTGTAGTCTTTACGCTCGACGCCGAGCGTTGCGCCGCGCGGCGCGGGCAGACTTAGTACCACAAGGCCCCTGCTACAGCGACTGCCAATAACCAGTCCAATCGCCGGCAACCGCTCCCTGGCGGTCGCGGCTCGTTAGGAAGCGGTTGGGATGGTTATTTCATGACAAGCGCTTGGGGCCGGCGCCGCAAAATGCGCTGTTTCTGTAACGAAACTGAAACCAATTGGAAATAGAGTAAGTGCACTTCCCGGCCGATACATTGAATGTAGAGATGCTATCGATCCGATCCTCAGTGGATGGACATGGGGGCCGTTTCGCACCGTTCTCCACGGGCCGTGGCAACGAGCCGGATGTCCAACGACACGCGACCCCGAAGCGCTTTCATCCCCAGTGGCGCGAGGCCGGCGTGGTCGCGGTTGCGGGCGTGCTTGGCCTGTTCCTCAACCGTTTTGGGGTTTCCATTCTGCCGGATGTCGGGCTCTACTTCGGAGGCATTTTCTACTTGCTGGCGGCGCTGCGGTTTGGCCCGGTCGCCGGCGCGTCCGCGGCGCTCCTCTCGGGTTTCGCGTTGCTCCCCCATTTTGGATGGCCCGTCCTCCCGGTGGTGTGCGCGGAAGCCTTCGCCGTCGGCGCCATGGCGCGGCGCGGAATTCAGGCGCCGTTGGGGGAACTGCTGTTCTGGGCGGCAGCCGGCGCGCCTTGCACCCTGTTGGCCTACATCGTCGTTCTGCACTATCCGTCGCCCGAGTGTTGGGTCCTCATCGTCACGCCGGCGCTCAACGGGTTCTCCAATGCCATCGTCGCCCAGTTCTTGGAGACGCTGCCCGGAATCCGCAATCTTGGCGGCGCCGGGCGCGGGACCATCCGCTCGCTTCCGCTGCGCCGCCACCTCTCCCAGCGCTTCGCCTCCATAGCCGCGTTCCCCCTCCTGCTGGTCACCGTGGTCAGCGGACGTCTCTATGTGGAACGCCAATACAACGATGCGCGGGACTATTCCGCCGAAGCCGCCTTCGCCATCCGCGAAAACATCGATGCCGTTGTTGTCCGACACCTGATGGCGGTTCAGGCTCTGGCTGGTTCCTTGACCGTCAACCGCGCCGGCCGCGGTCCGCTCCTCAATCGGTGGCTGGGGCGCGTAGCCGCCGTCTATCCGGATTTCGAAGACGTGATCCTGGCCGACCGCGAGGGCAACGTCTTAGGCGCCGCCGAGCCGGCCGCGTCGTCCTTGCAGGCCGCATTAGGCGGGCGCCTTCGCGACCGCGAATTCTTTCGCGGCGCCGTCTCCGGCGGCAAGCCCACCGTCTCCGACGTCATGTGGGACCGCGCCCATGCCGAAGCTGTTATTTATCTCAGCGCTCCAGTCCTCTCCGCCGCCGGCGCGGTCGATTCCGTGGTCACCGGTTCCCTTAAGATCTCCGCGTTTCAGTTTTCACATCGGCCCGAGCGCTTGAATCGCTTCGCGCTCGTGATCGTCGACCCGGCCGGGCAGGTGATCTTCGGGGCTGGCGATCAGACCCCCACGCCGCTTGAATCGTTGGAAGATTCCCCCCTTTTGGCCGCCGCCCGCCGAGCCGGCAAGAAGGGCGCCTTCCGCTACAACGATCAAAACAGCGTCGGCGCCAGCGCGACCTATCTGGTGGGCGCCGACACATCGCTGCTCACCGGCTGGCGCATCCTCTTGAGGCAGCCCTTCTCCGATGTGTATCTGCAGACGGAACTTCACTATCTCTTCGCCTCTCTGTGCCTGCTGGCCGTGTTCGCCCTGTGCCTGCCTCTCTCCCGCTTGCTCAGTCTCAGTTTCCTGCGCCCCGTGGAGACTCTCCTCGCTGCGTTTCGCGCTTTCTCCGCCGACAGCAGCCGGGTACCGCAGGTCCGCCTTCCGGAAACCGCGCCGCGCGAACTGGCCGAAGCCCTCGGCGACTTCGAGCAGGTGGCCGACCGCCTGTCCGCTTCGTATACCGAGTTGCAGTCGGCGCTGGGGGAGCGGGAACATCTCAACCGCGAATTGCAGGAGGTGCTGGCCGGCCTCGACCGGAAGATTACGGAGCGTACCGCCGAACTGGCCGCCGCCAGAGACCGGGCGGAGGACGCCAGCCGGGCCAAGAGCGAATTCCTGGCCAACATGAGCCATGAGATCCGCACGCCCATGAACGGAATCATCGGCTTCACCCAGCTCACGCTCGACACCTCCCTGACCCCCGACCAGCGCGATTATTTGGAGACGGTGGAAAGCTCCGCCCAGGGGCTCCTGCGGATCATCAACGACATTCTGGACTTCTCGAAGATCGAAGCCGGCACTCTGGTCACCGAGCTGGAACCCTTCTCGCTGCGCGAAACGGTGGCGGGCGCCGCCGGCGCCATCGCGCCGGAAGCCATGCGCAAGGGTCTGGATCTGAGCTGGGAGATCGATCCGGGCGTGCCCGACGCGTTGCTCGGCGATTCCACCCGCCTCCGCCAGGTACTGGTGAATCTGCTCGGGAATGCGGTCAAATTCACCAGCCAGGGCTTTGTCCGGGCCGAGGTGCGGCGCGAATCCACGGGAGGCGGCGGCGCGGCGCTCCACTTCACGGTCCGGGATAGCGGCATCGGCATAGCCCCCGCGCAGCAGCGGCTGATCTTCGAACCATTCCGCCAGGTGGACGGTTCCTCTACCCGGAAATACGGCGGCACCGGTCTCGGCCTGACCATCTCGGCGCGGCTCGTCGGAAACATGCACGGCGAAATCTGGGTGGAAAGCGAGTTAGGGCATGGGAGCGTCTTCCACTTTACGGCGTGTTTCGGCGCCGTGGAGGTTCCCCCGGCGGCGGTCGAGGCTCCCGGCATGCACAACCGTCCGGATGGTCCTTCGCTGGCCATTCTAGTGGTGGAAGACGACCCGACCAGCCGGGCGCTGGTTTCGACGGTGCTCATGCAAAACGGCCACTCGGTGGCGACCGCGGCCAACGGCGTCGAAGCGCTGGAAAATGTGGAGCGGCTTCCCTTCGACGTGATCCTCATGGATGTCCAGATGCCCCAGTTGGACGGCCTTGAAGCCACGGCCCGGATCCGGCGGCGCGAAAGCCAGACCGGCGGCCGAGTTTCCATCGTGGCCCTGACGGCCCATGCCATGAAGGGCGACCGGGAACGCTGCCTCGAATCGGGAATGGACGACTACATCTCCAAGCCCGTCGATATGGACCAGTTATTGGCGATGCTCGGGAGAATCGCCCGCTCCAGGAACGGCGGAGTGGTTCCCGGGGGGTGCGCATGACACGGTTCGGGGCGCCGGCCAACTCATTAAATTGCAATCTTTCCGTCATGTTACTGCAACACCCGCCGCGCATATTGACTATAGGCCCGCCGCCGGCCATGCGCCGAAGGTGGTTTCGGGTTTCCCACTCTGAATCGAAAGGAGACTGCATCATGTCGAGTCGCATCCTGGCCTGTGCCTTCGCTTGGTTGCTGCTGGCAGGCTCCGCGCCAGCTCAGACCATCAACGGCGCGGGAGCCACTTTTCCATATCCCCTCTATGGCCAGTGGTTCGATGCATTTCAGTCCGCCCATCGCGGCGTCGAGATCAACTACCGCCCGGTCGGTTCCGCTACCGGCGTGACACAACTCCTGGATGGCGCGGTCGATTTCGGCGCCTCCGACATGCCCCTCACCGATGAGCAGATGGCCGAAGCCTCCGCCAAATTGAAAACCACGGTGCTGCATTTTCCCATGGTCCTGGGGGCAGCCGTTCCGGCCTACAACATCCCGGGCGTGCCCGACAATCTCAAGTTCACTCCCGAGGCGCTCAGCGGCATTTTCCTCGGCTCCATTCGCAAGTGGGACGACCCCGCCATTGCCAGCAACAACCCCGGCGTCAAGCTCCCCTCCAACAACATCGCCGTGATCCACCGCGCCGAAGGCAGCGGTACCAGCTTCTGTTGGACAGACTATCTTTCCAAGGTCAATCCGGAATGGCGGAAACGCGTCGGCGAAGGCACGACCGTTCCGTGGCCCGTCGGCGCCGCCGCCAAGGGCAATGACGGCGTAGCCGCGCTGATCAAACAGACCCCCTGCGCCATCGGCTACGTCGAATTGACTTACGCCCTCCTGAACCACATCCCCTTCGGCAGTGTCCGCAATGCCGCCGGGGTATTCGTGCGCGCCGATCTGGCCAGCGTTGAGGCCGCCGCCGGCGCCAGCATTCCCGACCACTTCCGCGTCTCCATCACCAATGCCCCCGGCTCGCGGGCTTACCCGATTTCCACCTTCACCTGGTTTCTGGTGCCGAATAAAGGTCCGAATCCCGCGGCGCGCAAAGCCCTGGTGGCGTTCCTGCGCTGGGCCCTCACCGACGGGCAGAGCCTGGCCGCCCCACTGCAATACGCGCCTCTCCCCAAAGAACTGGCCGCCCGCGAAATCAAAGCGCTGGCAAGCATCCAATAGCGTTTCGCCGCTCCGTCGCGCCACTTGGTTGTATCACGCCCATTCCGTGGAAGTGGGGGCGAACTCCCTGGGTGTCCCCTTGCGGGAACCTTGCCCGGTTCGATCCCCTCACCCGATCAGGCTTCGACGATGCTCCTCGACGCATCGATCCGCAGAAACAGCGCCGCCGCTATCAGGCATAGCGCCGCCACCACCAGAAACGGCGCCGTCCATCCGTACGACCTGACCAGGTAGGCCGACAGGGCGGAGGCGGTGGCTCCGCCGAGATTCCCGAACGTGTTCATCACGCCGGACACGGATCCCGCGAATGCGCCGCCGATGTCCAGGGTAATCGCCCAGGAGACGCCGACGGTCAATTCCAACCCGAACATGGCCGCGGCGGAGAAACCGACGCTCCACACCGGATTGGCCGTGTAGCACGCGGGGACGATGCTGGCCGATGCAAAAAGGAAGCCGGCCATAGCGACCGTGCGGCGCGCATTTCTGAGGTTGCCGAAGCGCTTCAGCAGCGCGTCGGAGAGCCAGCCGCCCAGAAGATCGCCGGCGGTTCCGGCCGCCAGCGGCAGACTCGCATACAGCCCCATCCGTTGCAGATTGAACCCCCGCGCGGCATTCAGGTATGTCGGATACCAGACCAGGTACATGCCCACGTTGTATGCGTAGCAGAAGTACATGGCGGAGAGAGTCCACATCCGCGGAGCGGAGAAGATTCGTCCCCACGGAACGGAATGGCCGTTCTCCGCGGCGGAACGGCCCAGGGAAGAGAGGATCAGGTCCCGCTCGGCGGCGTTCACGGACTTGTGCTGGCCGGGGGCATCGCGGTAATACCAATACCACACGGACGCCCAGACGGCCCCCAAGCTTCCGAAGCAGAGGAAGGGCGCGCGCCAGCCGTACCGCATCATGATCAAAACCACGAGCGCGGGGGTGAGCGCGCCTCCCAACCGCGAGCCGGCGTGGGTCGCGCCCTGCGCAAAGCCGCGCTCCGCGGGAAGCATCCATCGGGAGAGCGATCGCGTGGCGATGGGGAAAGCCCCGGCTTCGCCCATGCCGAAGAGAAAGCGGACCAGCGCCATCGAAGCCGCACTCCAGGCGAGAGTGGTGGCGGAAGTGAACAGCGACCACCACAGCACGATGGCGGTAAGCGCGCGGCGCGGGCCAAAACGGTCGCCCAGCCAGCCTCCCGGCAGTTGGAACAGCGCATAGGCCCACTGGAAGGAGCTCAGGATCCAGCCCATGGTGACGATGGAAAAGCCGAACTCCTTCCGAATGGAGGGCGCCGCCGCGGAGATGACCACCCGATCCATGTAGGTGATCATGTAAGCCGCCACGGTCAGCGAGAGGACGGCGTAGCGGATGCGCGTGGGCGCGGGCATTTGCGTGGCTGCGTGCGCATTGTTTTCCATTCCATCTCCCGAAGCACCGCGGGGAAACGCGGTCTTCGGCGCGCCGGCGCCGCGGGTTGTGGCGGCAGCGGCTTCGAGGCCGGCGCCGATTTTCCACCCGCTCTTGGAGGAGTAGTTAGCCATTATACTCCGCTCCATGAACCGGCAGAGCCGGAACCAAGCAGGCGCCTTGTTAAGGCGGAGACGCGGAGGCGCGGAGAAAGCCTCTCCCACGCAAGAATTGGATCGGACCATGAACCGAATGTGAGGATCCGTCCATTGCGCGGAACGCGTATCATTAAGAACCAAACAGCGATCTCTTTCTCGTGTTTTCACGTGCTTCGCGGGTCCACTTCCGGTAAAATGTTACCTATAATCTGTAAGACGGCACTGTGAGGGAGGGCATTCTTGGCTTATGTTCCCCGAGGAACCGGCCCGTCTTTTGTCGGCGGGCGTGATGGAGGACGACCACGCCGCGTTGAGTCGAATTCTGGGCGGCGTCAATTGGCAGGTAGCGCCCGCGTTTACCCCGAAGGATGCGAGGGCCGAGCTGTTGGCGCATAAGACCCCAATCGTGATCTGCTCCGCCCCTCTCCGCGACAGCCACTGGAAATCCTGGGTAGCGGAAACTTGTCGACTGCCCGATGGGCCGAAACTGATTGTATCTTCACGTCCGGCCTATGAGGGCATGTGGGCCGAAGCGCTTGACCTTGGATGTTATGACGTGTTGTCTTGGCCGTACGCGGACTCGGAAGTCCTGCGTGTGGTCTCGCTGGCCTGGCGCAGTTGGAAGTTGGATTACGGCCGCCCCGTGACGCGGCCGAAGCCGCCTCGTTCGGCATCCCGCGTGTCCGGCAGCTCCGATGCAAACCGCGCTGGCGGTGTCCGCTAGCTGGTAGTTCTCGAGAAGATATCTTCACCAGGCGCACGAGCACGAGCGCTATGAAAATTGGACTGCTAAGTTGGGAATCCCTGCATTCAATTCCGGTTGGAGGGGTAGGCACTCATGTCACGGAGTTAGGCGCCGCACTGGAGCGGAAGGGCCATGAAGTGCACGTGTTCACCCGAATGGGTCCCGGTCAGCAGGCCTACGAGCGGATTCACGGCGTCCACTATCATCGCTGTCCGTTCGAATTGAACCGCAGTTTTGTGGACGAGATCGAGAGTATGTGCCGGTCGTTTGCGCAGCATGTAATAGCCGCCGAGGATTTCGGGGGGCCGTTCAACATCGTGCATGCGCACGATTGGCTGGCCGCCAACGCCATGATCTCGATCCAGCAGTGGCGCGGGCGGCGGGTCATCTTCACCATTCACTCCACGGAGTACGGCCGTTGCGGCAACAGTTTCCAGGGTGGACAGTCGGTGCGCATCCGGGACCTGGAAGGCGCGGGGGTGCACCGCGCCGATCGGGTAATTTCCGTGTCCGCCGCTCTCAAGCGGGAGGTTCAGTCGATGTACCACGTGCCCGACTGGAAAATCTCGAAGATCTACAACGGGGTAAGCGTAACCAATTTCGATGGCTGGATCGAGCCGGCTGCGGTGAAGCGGCTGTATGCCATCGGGCCGGTCGACCCCACCGTGCTGTTTGTGGGCCGCATGGTACCGCAAAAAGGGCCCGATCTCCTGATCGAGACTGTCCCGTCCATATTGAAGTACTATCCGCGCGCCAAATTCGTGTTTGCCGGTGACGGAGAGCTGCGCAGACCGTTGGAGCTTAGGGCGCGGCAATTGGGCGTGGCGCACGCTACGCGATTCGTCGGGTTCCAGGCCAACGGCCTGTTGGCGGATCTTTACAAGGCCTGCGACGTGGTGTGCGTTCCCAGCCGCAATGAGCCCTTCGGGATCGTCATCCTGGAGGCGTGGAGCGCCGGCAAGCCGGTTGTGTGCACAAAGAATGGAGGGCCGGAGGAATTCGTATGGCATAACGTGAACGGCCTTAAGGTGTACGCCCACCCGGACTCGATCGCTTGGGGGCTGGGCACCTTGTTCTCGGATTTCGAGTGGGGCCGGTGGATGGGCCGGAACGGCCGGGTTGCCGCCGAGTCGGCCTTTTCGTGGGATTCGATTGCGGAGCAAACTGTCGATGTCTACCAATCCTGACGCCGCCGTGGAGGAACGCCGCAAATACCCGTTGGCGCGGCCCCGTCGCGGGATGGGAGAGGAGTAGAGGTGGAGCGTGGAACCATGCCGGCCCGTCCGGAACGGCTTCGGCGCCTGCTCGAACTCGCTTCCGATCTGTGGTGGAGCTGGAATCCCGCGGCCCGCGAAGTGTTTCGCCAGTTGGATTATCCCCTGTGGCGGCTGACGGCCCACAATCCGGTTCAAATGCTGCGGTCGATCCCGGCGGAGTATTTGGACCGCGCGGCGGGAGACGCCTCGTTCCTGGCGATATACGATGCGGCGCTGGCGGGCCTCGACCAGGCGCGGGGCGCGGAACGGACCTGGTGGCGGGGCCGCTTTCCGAAGCTTTCCGAATGTTCCATCGCCTACTTTTCCGCGGAGTTCGCGGTGCACCAATCGCTGCCCATTTACGCGGGTGGGTTGGGCGTGCTGGCGGGCGATCATTGCAAGGAAGCAAGCGATTTGGGCCTGCCGCTGGTCGGCGTGGGCTTCATGTATCCGATGGGCTATTTCCGCCAGAAGATTTCTCCGGAAGGCTTGCAGAGAGAGATCTACCGGAGGCTCGATTACGACGATGTAGCGGTCGAGCGGGTGAAAGAGCCGGGCGGGAAGCCCTGCCAGATCGCCGTGCCGCTGGGCCACGGAACGGTGCAGGTCGCGGTGTGGCAGGTGCAGCTCGGCGGGGTCAAGTTGCTGCTGCTGGATACCGACCTGCCGGAGAATTCCGCCTGGGACCGGGAGCTTTCCTCGCGGCTCTACGGGGGCGAGCGCGAGACCCGCCTGCGGCAGGAAATCGTGCTTGGGGTGGGAGGAGTTCGAGCCCTGCGGGCGCTGGGGCATAACCCGACTGTGTGGCACCTCAACGAAGGGCACACGTCCTTCGTGGTGGTGGAACGGATCCGGGAACTGGTGGCGAATGGAGGAAGTTTTCTGGAAGCTCTGCGACAGGTTCGATCCAGCACCGTTTTCACGACGCACACGCCGATTCCCGCGGGGCACGACACTTTCCCGTTTCACATGGTAGATAGCCAACTGGCGCGCTTCTGGGAGACTGCCGGGGAGCGGCGGAATACATTCCTGGCTCTGGGCAGTCACGATAACGGCGACGGCTCCTTCAATATGACCGCGGTGGCGTTGCGTGGATCCGGCGCCATCAACGCGGTGAGCCGCCGCCACAGACAGGTCACCAGTAACATGTGGGCCTCCTTCTGGCCCGGGGTTGCGGAGCACGAGCGGCCGGTGGAGGCGGTCACGAACGGAATCCATGTCCCTACCTGGATCGCGCCGGCCGTGGCCGGGCTCTTCGAACGATGGATGGGCCGGGACTGGACGCTGCGCCACGATGAAGCCGATTTTTGGGAGCGCGTGGCCTGGATCCCGGACGAAGAGATTTGGGCCGTCCGGCAACTGCTGCGGCAGCGCCTTTTGGATTTCGTTCGGGAGCGCTCCCGCCGCGCCTGGAGAGACGGGGAGGCGAGCTGCGCCCAGGTAGTGGCGGCCGGCACGCTCCTGGACCCTTCCGCGCTGACCATTGGATACGCCCGGCGCTTCACCGAATACAAACGTCCGGAGCTGATCTTCCACGATCGGGACCGGCTGACGCGCATACTCCATGCGACGCGGCGCCCGGTCCAGATCGTGTTCGCCGGCAAAGCCCATCCGGCGGATGAGACCGGCAAGCGGCCGCTCCAACGGATTTACAGAGACGCCATGGACCCCAACTTCGGGGGGCGCATCGCGTTTGTCGAGGATTACGATCTGCATATCGCGCGTCTCTTCGTCCAGGGATGCGACGTCTGGTTGAACACGCCGCGCGAGCCCCTGGAAGCCTCCGGGACGAGCGGCATGAAAGCGTCCATCAACGGCGTCCTGCACCTGAGCGTCGCGGATGGTTGGTGGCCGGAGGCGTACTCGGGATCAAACGGCTGGCTGATCGACGCCGCGGCCGATGCTGGCGATGCGGCCCATGCGGATGCTCTGTACCGTGTCCTCGAAGAACAGATCGTGCCGGCGTTTTACGAGCGTGACCCGATGGGTCTGCCGCGGCGTTGGATCGAGATGGTCAAGGGCGCCATCCGTACCGTGGCGCCCAACTTCAGCGCGCGGAGAATGGTGAAAGAATATACCGAGCGGGCGTATGTTCCCATGGCGAACCGGGTATTGTCACAACCGCCCGGTTGACCAAATTCGACAAATGCGGAGAGGATTCATGACGGCTGTCGATTTGCAGGAATACATCGGGGGGCTGCCGAACATCTGCGGTTCCGAAGAGCTTATCGCCCAGACCGCGGCGCCGACGGGAGCCGCTTATCTGGCGGAGTCCGGTATTGACTTTGGCCGGGCGCGGAGCGCCTTCGGCAACGCCCTCCACATGCACCAGCCGCTGATTCCCGCCGGCGGACCCGACCTGGCGACCGCCGCCGTGATCGGCAATCTCCAATACATGCGGGACTTCGGGAACGACGAAGCCCGCTACAACGCAGGGATCTTCGCATGGTGCTACAAGCGCATGGGCGAGTTCATCCCGCAGTTGATCCACGAAGGAAGGCAGCCGCGGGTGATGCTGGACTACTCCGGCTGCCTGCTGCACGGACTGCGGACGATGGGCCTGGACGACGTCATCGACAGTCTCCGCAATATCACCTGCAACCCGGCGTACCGGCGCGCCGTGGAATGGCTGGGCAACTCCTGGGGCCACGCGGTAGCCCCTTCCACGCCGGCGCAGGACTTTCGCCTGCACGTGCGCGCCTGGCAGCATCATTTCGCCGCCATCTTCGGCCTCGAGGCGCTGAGCCGCGTGCGGGGATTCTCGCTGGCGGAAATGGCGCTGCCGAACCATCCGGATGTAGCTTACGAGCTGGTTCGAACGCTGAAGGAGTGCGGATACCGCTGGATTCTCGTGCAGGAGCACTCGGTCGAGCGGGTGGAGGATGGAGGGTCCATCCGGCAGCCACACGTCCCGCACCTGCTGGTGGCGCGCAACTCCCGGGGTCAAACCGAGAGTATCACCGCCATTATCAAGACGCAGGGCAGCGACACCAAGCTGGTGGCCCAGATGCAGCCTTACTACGAGGCCAAAGGTCTGTCCCGAACCGATCTGATGGGTAAGTCAATCCCCCAACTCTCGGCCCAGATAGCGGACGGCGAAAACGGCGGCGTCATGATGAACGAGTTCCCATCCAAGTTCATGGAGGTCATGCGCGAGGCTTCCGGCTCCGATACGCCGCCCGTCAACGTCAGTGAATATCTGGAATACCTCGACGCCCTGGGAATCCGCGAAGGGGACCTTCCGGCCATCCAGCCCATCCTGCAGAAACGGATCTGGGACCGGTTTCAAAAGAGCGCTGGCGGCGAGGCCCTGGAGCGGGTGATTGGGGAACTGAGAAAAGAAGACGGCCGTTTTCACATGGAAGGCGGAAGCTGGACCAACAATCTCTCGTGGGTGCGAGGGTATGGTAATGTTCTGGGGCCGATGGAACAACTGAGCGCCCTGTTCGCCGAGAAAACTCGCGGCGTCGCTCCCTCCGAGCACCGATACCGCAACGCTCTTTACTACTTGCTTATGACCCAGACCAGTTGCTTCCGATATTGGGGCAGCGGCGTCTGGACCGAGTACGCCCGCGAGCTGTGCCGGAGGGCTACCGCCATTCTTCAACATGACTTCTGATTGCCGCCGCAATCGCAAGGTTCGAAAAACACTCACTGGGAGGCGCTATTGTGAAATGCTGGTTCTGTGAAGCCGATTCGCGAGGAACATGCGCCGCGTGCGGGCGCGCTCTGTGCCACCAACACGCGCATATCCATGACGAGCTGACGCTGGCGAAATCCGATACAAGCACGGGTTTTGCCAGCTACTATAACGTCTACGGGGCGCTCAAATGCGGAGATTGCCGGTTGGAGTGGAAAAACTATCGACCCGGGGCCTGAAGGAGGCCGGACGGACAAATCCGGGAGCGAAGGCCCCCAGTCGCTGGGCGCGCTGAGGGCCGCTTTTGGTTGGGGCGTCGGTCCCACTGCTTGCCCGGCGCTCGGTGACACTTAGGAACCCACGGACCAAACAGATCTCGCCTGTCGCGAACTTTTGGAAATCGCTCCTATGGACAGGCTGGGTCAGTTTTGGAAAGCGCGGGTGTTCACAGGTGAGCCGCGTGGGCACGCTCCGGAGCCGCCTTCCGGCGGCTTACCCCATTTCTCATTTTCGGACAGTACAATTCTGAATTAGGACAGCGTCGGGCCTGAAGGCTTCGCTTTTCCTTGCACTTGCGCTGGCATTTCACATGCATAGCTCCGTGTTCCGGGTGAAATGGGCATACCGCGACATTCCGCGAAAAAGGCCTCGATTCCGGCAGGATCGATCCTCACGCGTCGCCGGGGAAGGGAAAACTGGACCAAATCGTGCTAGTAGATTTGTTCCCTCGCTGCGGGCCGGGCACGCCCGGCCTGCGGCGTTAAGGAAGTAATCGCGCGGTCAGAGCACTAGACACACGTTCCGCACCGAAAATTTGTGCGGGTAGGCGGGAACAAAAGGTCTCGAAGAGGAGTCTTACTATGGCCCGTGGCGCACCGGGTATCTCCCCGAAGGGCATGAAAAACTTCTGGGCAGGGATAACAAAACGGGCATCCCAATCGTCAGATGCTTAGCGGATACCGGCAAAAAGTCCGGCATGAAGGCGAAGGAGTAAACGAATTCGGAACCCTGAGCGTCTTAACAGAGGCGCTTCATAGAGGAGGTCGGAGGACCATGCGATTGCTCGCTTGGCTAGGTCTCACTGCCGTCTTTTCCGGCGCGGTTTTCGGTCAATCGACCGAAGCCACGCCGAAGTTTGGAACCGCGGACGGTCCATGCCAGCCCCACTACCCGGTATCAGTACTTAAGGGGCGGACTCTATGTCGGCGGGCGTTATGAACTGCGAAACGCCACCATGGTGGATCTGATCCGCACCGCTTGGGACGTGGAGGCCGATAAGGTGGTGGGCGGCCCAGGGTGGGTGACGAAGGACATGTTCGACGTGATCGCCACGGCGCCGGCCGACACTTCGCCGGATGCCCTCAAGCTGATGCTGCAGGGCCTGCTCAAAGACCGGTTTGGCCTGGCAGTCCACAACGACAACAAGGACTACCCCGCCTATGCGATGACGGTGGGGAAGAAGCCATTGCTCAAAGCGGCCGAGGGGACGGAGCCAAGCGGGTGCAAGGTCCAGCAAAGCAATAGTCCGCCGCAGGAGGGCGGCAGGACCGGTTTTATCGTGATGAGCGGGTCCAATGGCACGGTAACCAGGCTCTCGCTTGACGCGCCTATGACGTTCGCCTGCCGCAATATCACCATGGCGGCTTTCGCGGATGCCATTCGCAACGACCTGCTCGGCGCCTACGCGTACCTGTCCGGTAATCCGGTAGTGGATCGGACCGGCCTCGCCGGCGCGTGGAATTTCGACGTCAAGTTTTCTTTCCGGCTCAATGGACTCATGGTCGCCGGCGCCCCGGCGGCGGATACCATCACGTTGTTCGACGCCTTCGAAAAGCAACTCGGGTTGAAGCTGGATCTGGTCAAAGTCTCGAGGCCCGTGGTCGCGATCGACAGCGTGAACGAGAAGCCCACCGCCAATCCCCCCGAAGTCGCGGCAACGCTGCCGGCGCCGCCGACGGAATTCGAGGTGGCGGCTATCAAGCCGACCGATCCGAAGGCCACGGCAAACCCAGGGGCGCTTGGATTTGTAATGCCGTACACGGCCGACGGCCGGGTGAACCTGCGAAACTACACCCTGAAGAACCTGATCATGCTGGCATGGAGCCTCTCCAACGCGGACATGATCTTGGGGGGACCAAAGTCCCTGGACACGGCCCATTGGGATATCGTGGCGAAAGCGCCCACACCGGATTTGGCGCCGGGAACGAAGGCGGTCGGCATGCAAATCGACTACGCTTCGATGATGCTGATGATGCAGGCGCTATTGAAGGATCGTTTCAAGTTGCAGATGCACAACGAGGACCGCTCCGCAAACGGATATGCGCTGGTGGCGGTGAAGCCGAAGCTTCGGAAAGCGGATCCTTCGAACCGTCCGGAATGCAAGGAAGGCCCCGGGCCCGATGGAAAAGATCCCAGGATCGCGAATCCGGACGCATCCCGGCTGGTGACTTGCCTGAACATGACGCTTGGGGAGTTTGCGACCGAGCTGAGAACCCGTGCGAGCGGGTACTTGATGCGCTACCCGCCGGTGGTGGACGCCACTGGAATCGAGGGCAGGTACGATATCACCATCAATTTCAGCGTTATGGGCATGGCGGTCGGTGGCAGAGGCATGGGCGCAGCCGCACCCGCGGGCGCGCCCTTGGGCGGCGATGTGGCGGCGGCCGAGCCTAGCGGCGCGATCACGGTGTTCGAGGCGCTCGAAAAGCAGCTCGGGCTGAAGCTGGAAGCCCGCAAAGTCACCACATCGGCGCTGGTCATCGACCATGCCGAAGACGCTCCGACGGAAAACTGACGAGCCAACCATGCGATTGAAAAAATGGGTTTGCTCTATCGCGCTGGCATGCCTCGCCCTCCTGCCGGTGGTTGCGGCGGAATACAGGGGCCAGGTGACGTTCGATGGTCTGCCGCTTCCCGGCGCTACGGTTACGGCCACGCAGGGCGATAAGAGGCTGACGGCCGTGAGCGACCGGCAGGGCGCGTTTTCGTTCGCCGATTTGCCGGATGGCGCCTGGTCGCTGGAAGTGGAAAAACCGGGCTTTTCGGCGGTCAAACAGGAGGTGGCCGCCGGCGCGGGCCTGCCGGGTCCATCGGTGGACCTGAAGATGTTGCCGATGGACCAGATGGAGACGGTGACCGCGCAGGCGGCGCCTCCGCCAGCGCCGGCCGAGGCGGCTGCCGCAGCGCCGCCGGATGGCGGTCCGGCGCCCGCGCCGGCTGCCGCGAACGCCGCGGGAACTCCGGCGACGCCAACCGCCGCGCCGGCTGCCGCCAAGGGAAATGGCGGCGCGGCGGCGAAACCGGCGGCCGCCCCGGCAACGGCGTTTCAGCGCACCGATCTGAACGCCTCCGCCAATGCGCCGGATCTTTCCGCCGAACCGGCGCCGGAAGCGTCCAGCGAGCTCACACAGCGCGCGGCGGATGGATTCCTGATCAACGGCAGCGCGAATAACGGAGCCGCTTCGCCCTTTGGCCAGTTGGCTGCGTTCGGCAACGCCCGGAGGTTCGGCCTGCATTTGTATACCTATGCCATTTCGCTGGTGGACAGCAATTCCGCATTGAACGCCGCCAACTATTCCCTGACCGGCCAGCATACGCCGAAACCGCCCTTCAACAACATGACGGGGACGTTCTCTTTCGGCGGCCCGCTCAGAATTCCTCACGTGCTGGAGCGCAACGGTCCAACGATGAACGTGAGTTACTCGCGGATTGAGAACCGCAATTCGCGCGTGCAGACCAGTCTGATGCCGGATGAGGCCGAGCGCACGGGAGATTTTTCACAGACGCTATTCGGCGGGAAGCCGGTGACGATTTACGACCCGGCCAGTGGAAATCCGTTCCCCGGCAACGTGATTCCGCAGCTCAGAATCAGCCCGCAGGCGCTATCTCTGATGCAGTATTACCCTGCGCCGAATTTCTCGAGCGGAACCTATAATTACCAGGTCCCGCTCATTGGCAACACGCACACGGACAACCTGAACTTGCTCCTCAGCAAGAACTTCCGGCTCAAGAACCTCCTTTCGGGCTTGCTGGCTGTTTCCGATACCCGCGGCGACTCGAACAGCCAGTTCAATTTCCTGGATTTGACGCGTTCCCTCGGAATCAACAGCTACGTCGCTTACCGGCGCATGTTCACGCCACGTTTTTATGGCACTCTCACCCTCCAGTACAGCCGCAATTCGAGTCGTCTCGCTCCGTTTTTCGAAGACCGCCTGAATGTCTCGGGCGCCGCGGGCATCGGCGGCAACAACCAGTCGCCCCTAAACTGGGGACCGCCATCACTCTCATTCAACCAGAGCACCACCGCCGGGTTGAGCGACGGGACGGAGAACATCGTTCACAACCAGACCAGCGCGGCTTCCTACGCCGGCACGTGGAACCATGGGCGGCACAACCTGACCTTCGGCGGCGATTACCGGTGGCAGCAGTACAACACGATTTCACAGAGCAATCCACGCGGGACGTTCACATTCAGCGGCGCGGCCACCTCGCAAGTTATGAACGGGGTTCCGGTGGCGGGAACGGGATTCGATTTCGCCGATTTCCTGTTGGGAATGCCGGATGCGAGCGCCATTGCCTTCGGCAACGCCGATAAGTACCTGCGCTCCAAGCAACCAGACCTGTACTTTCAGGACGACTGGAGAGTGGCCCCGGGTTTCACCGTCAATCTGGGCCTGCGCTGGGAGTACACCTCGCCGATCACGGAGAAATACGGCCGTCTGGTAAATCTCGACGTCGCGCCCGGATTCACCGCCATCGCTCCGGTGTTGGCCACCGGCGCAGAGGCTCTGAAAGGGCCGCTTACCGGCTGGAGCTATCCGGATTCGCTGATTCGCCCGGACTACCACGAAGTGAGGCCCAGCGGCGCTTTCGCCTGGAAGCCGTCTTCGGCGTCCTCCCTGTTGCTGCGCGGGGGTTACGGGATCTCTTACAATACCCAGGTCTATCAGCCCTTCGTCAATCTGATGGAGCAGCAGTCGCCGCTTTCCACGAGTCTGAACGTGGCCAATACGCCGGCCAATCCGCTGACGCTGGCGAACGGTTTCTATGCGCCGCCCAATGTGACCACCAACACGGTCGCGGTCAATCCGAACTTCAAGATCGGCTATGCCCAGGCCTGGAACCTCACCGCGCAGCGCGATTTACCCGGCTCGCTTCAGATGGTGGCGGGATATGTGGGAACCAAGGGTACGCACCTGTTGCAAGCGTTCGCTCCGAATACGTATCCGGCGGGGGCCGTGAATCCGTGTCCGAGCTGTCCTTCGGGCTACACGTACTACACGTCCGGCGGCAACTCCTCGCGCCAAGCGGGCATCCTGCAGCTCCGGCGGAGGATGCACAACGGAATCCTGGCCCAGGCGCAGTACACGTACTCGAAATCGATCGACGACGCCGCCGCGCTGGGAGGGGGAAGCCTGGGTTCGGTGGCGCAAAACTGGCTCAATCTCGCGGGAGAGCGCGGGCCTTCCTCCTTCGACCAGCGCCACCTGCTCAACCTCACCATGCAATACACTTCCGGCATGGGAGTGAGGGGCGGCACGCTGCTCAGCGGTTGGCGGGGACAACTGGTGAAAGACTGGACCTTCATGGATGTTATCACTCTGGGCAGCGGCTTACCGCTGACTCCTATCTATGCTTCGCTCATCCCCGGAACCGGAATCCAGGGGCGTGTCCGGGCGAATTATACGGGCGCGCCGCTTTATGATGCGCCCGCGGGTTACTTTCTGAACCCGGCGGCGGTGGCGGCGCCGGCCCCCGGTCAGTGGGGAAATGCGGGCATCGACTCCATGCGGGGGCCGGGGCAGTTCTCCATGAACGCGTCGATGCAGCGGGCGTTCCGGCTTTCCGAGCGGTTTGCCCTCAACCTGCGGCTCGACGCCAACAATGCGCTCAACCACGTGGTGATCACCGGGGTGGGTACAACCGTGACTAACCCGCTGTTCGGTTTTCCGGCCAACGTGAATCAGATGCGCACAGTAACTACCACCTTGAGGCTGACATTCTGATGAGACGCTTTCTTGCTGCTTTGCCCGGTTCGCGCCGCTTGAAAATCGGTTTGATATTGCCATTGTGGGCGCTGGCGCAACAAGCGCCGCAAACGCCGCCCGCGCCGCGGCCGCAGGCGCAGTCGCAGGTGCAGCCCGCCACGGCCCGAACCACCTTTACGGTCAACACCCAGTTGGTTATCGAAGAGGTGACCGTTAAAGACAAGAACGGCAAAGCGGTGGAGGGATTGCGCAAGGAAGACTTCTCAGTTACGGAGGACGGCAAACCGCAGACCATCAAGTTCTTTGAATTTGAAAACATCGATCAGGCCGCTCCCGCCCAGGAACTGCAACGGCGGGAGAGCCCGGCGCCGCCCGCCGCGGCGCCGGCCCCGGCGATCGCTCCACTGACCCAGGTGCAAATCAAGCCGGAAGCTCCCGGCAACATCCAATACCGGGACCGCCGCCTGCTGGCGTTGTATTTCGACATGAAATCGATGCCCGTGCCGGACCAGTTGCACGCGCTCGATGCGGCGCGGAAGTTCGTCCGCACGCAGATGGGTCCGGCGGATTTGATGGCCATCATGGAGTACGACGGCGCGAGCGTGAAAACGCTGCTCGATTTCACCGGCGACCGCGAGAAACTGGAGGGGATTATTACGCAGATCGTCGCCAGCGAGGATGACGACTCGGTGGGCGTCAATGCCGATGCCGGGGCCGCGGACACTGGCGCCGCGTTCGGCCAGGACGATTCCGAATTCAACATTTTTAACACGGACCGCCAGTTGGCCGCGCTGCAGACGGCCGCGAAGATGCTGGGATCGCTGAATGAGAAGAAGGCGCTGGTCTATTTCGCCAGCGGAATGCAACTCAACGGCTTGGATAACCAGGCCCAGTTGCGCGCCACCATCAACGATGCGATTCGCTCGGGCGTGACTCTTTGGCCGGTCGACGCTCGCGGCCTTACGGCGTCGGCGCCTCTGGGCAACGCCACCACGGGATCGCAAGGCAATTCGGGCATGTACACGGGCGCCGCCGCCCTGGCGAACCTTTCCAACCTCCAGCGGTCGCAGGACACGCTCTATACGCTCGCTTCGGACACGGGCGGCAAGGCGATGCTCGATTTCAACGATTTGTCGATGGGAATCGTTCAGGCGGAACAGTCCATAACCAGCTATTACATGATTGGGTATTACTCCAGCAACGAGGCCCTGGATGGCAAGTTCCGGCGGATCAAGGTCGCGCTCAACAACGGCATGCAGGCGACTTTCGATTTTCGCCAGGGTTACTTCGCCGGCAAGGAGTTCGGCAAGTTTACGGCGGCGGATAAGGAGCGTCAGCTCGAGGAGGCGCTCCTAATGGGCGATCCCATCACCGAGCTGACCATGGCGATGGAGGTCAATTATTTCCGCCTGAACAGCGCCGAATATTTTACGCCCATCATGGTGAAGATTCCGGGCAGTGAATTGGCGCTGGCCCGCAAGCGCGGCGCGGAACACACCTTGATCGATTTCATCGGCGAGATCAAGAACGAGCACGGCGTCACGGTTCAGAACCTGCGCGACTTCATGGATATCAAGCTGACCGAAGCCACGGTGGAGGAGTGGACGAAGAGGCCGATCGAGTATGACACCGGATACACTCTGCTGCCGGGACCCTACCAGATCAAAGTACTGGCGCGGGACAGCGAGACGGGCCGGATCGGGACCTATATCGGCGCCTTCACCATTCCCAATCTGAGCAAGGAACAGCAGAGAGTGCCAATTACCTCGGTGGTGCTGAGCAGCCAGCGCGCGGCGATGAAGGATGCGCTCGCCACGGCCGGCAAGCCGAGCCAGGCGGCGCTGACGCAGGCGGCCAATCCCCTGGTGCAGGACGGACAGAAGCTGATTCCGAGCGTCACCCGGGTATTCAGCTCCCGCGGGGATATGTATGTGTATCTTCAGGCATACGAGGCGGGCGCCACGGCGGCGCAGCCCCTGGTGGCGTATGTGACCTTCTTCAGGGGCGCGGCGAAGGCCATGGAAACGCCGCTGGTGAAGGTCGCGGACGGACTCGATCCGAAGTCGCACATGTTGCCGGTGAAGCTCAGCTTTCCGCTCGGCAAGCTGAAGCCGGGAGAGTACGATTGCGAAGTGACGGTGCTCGATCCAACTTCGCGGAAAGCCGCGTTCTGGCAGGCGCCGGTGATGATCATTCCGTAGCGCGACCTTCTACCGGCCACTCGGCCATGACAACGTGGCGCACGCACTCGTGCGTACCGCGTCGGCATTCGTGCCGACGCCCCGGCTCGACCGACTGTCCGCACCCCCAAACGTGTCGAGAATGTGGCGCCAAGCCTTTTGGCTTGTCGCCGGCCGCCGCGAACTGGACTTGCTGGCGGCGCTGTCGCATCACGCCAATCTGTCGCTGGGCTGCTACTGCCGCGACGAGAGCCGCTGCCACCGGTCGCTGTTGCGGGAACTTCTTGCGGCGCGCGGCGCGGACGAAGTTTGAGGCCCAGCCGGCGGTTGACGGCCCCCGGCAGCCCGTGGTGAAAGGTCGGTTCTTGGGCAAAATGCCCAAAATGCTACAAAAACCCGCAGCTAAGTCCTTTGTTTTCAGATGACGTTTTGGGCAACTGCCCAAGATCGCAGGTTGCGCCACGTGGAGTGCGCCCTTTCCTGAGACAGCCGAGAATTTGGACACTTGCCGTTCGCAGGGTTTTCCTGGACGGGCCCATAATCGGCGCATGGCGGAGGCGGGCAAGCTGAAGCATGCCCCACCAAGCGGGCTGATCCCCTCCGTTGTGGGGCATGCTTTAGCTTGCCCGCCTCCACTGTCGCCGTCCACTCTTGCGTCGCGCGCCCTTTTTCGTCGAGCTTCACCTCCGGAGATGCGCATTGGCTTATACTTCTGAAGGAGACCGAAGTGTCGGGCAGGTCAGCGGCCCAACCGAAGACGACGTTTGGGGCCGGGTGACGGCGAAAGGAGAAATGCAAGTGGCAAACGAAGCGCAGGGCTCTCAGGCGACCCGTCGAGGTTTTCTGGGTAGTATGACGGCTTTAACCGCGGCATCTTACAACCGGATTCTGGGGGCGAACGATCGCACCGGCATCGGGTTCATCGGCTTCGGATTGATCGGCCAGCAGCACATCGCGAATTTCAAGAAGTCGTTTCCGGACGTGGACCGGGTGGCCATGTGCGACGTCTACAAGCCGCGTCTGGAAGCAGGCCTGAAGTACCTGGAAAGCCCCAATGCCAAGGGCTACAGCGATTTTCGCAAGATGTACGAGAACAAGGACATCGATGGAGTGGTGGTGGCCACCCCCGACCACTGGCACGCCATGCTCACCATCATGGCCTGCGCGGCCGGCAAGGACGTCTACGTGGAGAAGCCCCTTACCGTGTTCATCGACGAAGGCAAGTGGATGCTCCAGGCCAGGGATAAGTATAAACGCGTGGTGGTGGTGGGCACCCAGCGCAACAACAACCCGGGCCATCTGGTGGCCAAGAAGATCGTGGAGAGCGGCGAGCTGGGCCAGATCCAGATGGTCAAGCTGGGGGGCAGCGGCCGCAACATCTGGCCGGGCTTCGGAAAGACGCCCGTCGAGAATCCGCCCGCGGATTTCGACTACGACATGTGGCTGGGGCCGGCGCCCAAGAAGCCCTATCAGGCGCACCGCGGTTTGTACCACTTCCGTTGGTTCTGGGACTATTCCGGCGGCCAATTGACCAACCTGGGGGCCCACAGCGTGGCCGCATTCCTGTTGGTCATGGGCGTGAAAGGGCCCACCAGGGTGGTGTCGTTCGGCGGCCGCTACGCCCTCCAAGACGACGGCGAAACGCCCGATCGCCAGGAGTGCCTCTACGATTTTCCTGGATTCATGATGACCATGGGCGTTCGGGAAGCCAACGCTTACCGCGACTCCACGGGCTCCGCCGTCATGGGCACCAAAGGCAATCTGCTGCTGGGATCCAACCAGGTGCTTTCGGAATCGCACGGCAACCCGTTCAACCAGATTCCCCGGTTCCTGGGCCATCCGATCGGCGGCGTGGTGTACGACGATACGCGTTCCGTGCCCTGGATTCCGGGAGTGCCGACATCGGCGAGCGCGGGACGCGGCCAGACTGATGCCGGCCGTGGCGCTGGCGGAGCCGGGGCGGCGCGCGGCGCCGGTGGCGGCGGCGCGGCCGGTGGCGGCGGCGCGGCTGGCGGCGGCGGTGCGCGTGGCGGCGGCGCCGGCGGCGGCGAATCGATGGAAGACCAGATGTTCAACGCCAACAAGCGCGACTGGATCAATTGCATCAAGTCGCGCAATCAGCCGTTCTGCAATCTGGAGCTGGGCCATCGAACGGCGGTCATTTGCAACCTCGGTAACATGTCGCTGCGCCTCGGCGGGCGGGCCATTCACTGGGATCCCGACAAAGAAGTGGTGGTCGGCGATAAGGAAGCCGCCGCCATGTGCGCCAAGCAGTACCGGGCCCCGTGGGATGGCGTTCTGCGCAGCCTCATCAAGGTGTAACCCTCCGGTGTTCGAATTCCCGGCGGCCGCCGCAATCGACGGCCGCCGGCGAATGGGACACGATTCGGGTCTCTACCCGGACATGACTTTCGGCCTGGAGACGATCGCCCTCGGCCCGCTTCAGGAGTCTCGACGCGGCGCGCATAAGTGCGTGCGCCACGCCTTCGGGCCACCTGTGAGGAATGCAGGTTGATGGCAACGCTGTTCACTTCGCAGGTCTGCTCCTTCGTGGCGCAGGCTCTCAGCCTGCCGACTCGACACTCGTGTCGAGTCTGGCGCTCGGTCCGCCACCAAGCGTCGAGAAGAGTCTCGACGCGGCAGCCTGAGAGGCTGCGCCACGGAAGAGAGCAGCGATCAAGTGAACAGTATTGAGGTTAATGGGCCTTCGCGCTGTCGCCGCCCCGGCAGCGGTCGTTGTTGGTGAAAATGTCCCGCACGGAACTGCGGGTGAGCTTTACTTGTTTACTATCCGCTCGAGTGATCCAGAAGGCGGCTAGCTTCAGATGCCCCCAGAGACCCTGTACTTGTCTACCGTCCGCTCGACTGACCCATATGTGCTTGTCATCATAACTGATCGGCACGCTCTGGCCGGGCGCCGTCCAGGCCGCCCATACGGGGTGGACCGGCGTCAAGTAATTCTTCGATGGGTCCCGCCAGTTCAAAACCGGAGTCCTCTGATAGCCGACCAGGACCTTATCGTCCGTCGCGAAGCAGTAATAATAGTCGCTCGGCCCGAAGAAGCAATTCGCGCAAAGGATCTCGGCATGATCGAGCAATTGCGCCGGAACCTGCGCCCGGTCGGCTGACGCTCCGAAAGAGAGCGGCGCGGCCAGCAGGGCGGCCACGCAGACTGAGGTCCGGATAACAGAGCGGATATACCAACGCGCGTTCATCGCCCAATCTTACCCTGTCGCCGCGCGCCGCGGCAACAGCGCGAGGTTTTGGACGCGGTTGCGGAGACGACCAATATGATCGCCGGCGGGGTCAAGCCCCCCTGGAGAGCCATCTTGGGCCTCTGGGACTGAGCCTCCCATCGGGAGAAAACGATGCCGCCACTTTTCCGTAAACGCCGTTTTCTCCCGCCAATTGCCAGTGGGGTGTGCGCCCTGGCGATTGCGGAGTATCGTATCGTGTGGTCCAATGGCCTATATAGTTCGATCGGGGTACGGCGCGCGCCGAGGAGGAGGTGGCGCCCGAGGAACGTCCGATGTCAACAGCGGAACGCTTTTCCGGTTCTCGGCGGGTGGTTTTGCGCCGGTTCGATGGCGCCCTGATTCCCGCTGGCATCCGACCCTACCTGATTGCGTTTCTGGCGGTGGCCGCCGCGGCGCTCTTCAGGGCGGCTCTCGATCCTCTCCTCCACGCCAAAGCCCCGCTTCTGGTGTTTGTCCTGTCGGTCGTCGGCGCGGCGCTCTACGGCGGCTTCCGGGCGGGGATTGCAGCCACGGGCCTGGCGCTGCTGGCCATCGATTTCCTCTTCATGGAGCCGCGGTTCGATCTCACCAGGCACGACAGCTCGGATCTGGCGTCGCTGGCGTTGTTCGCGTTGGTCGGCTTTGCGGCCAGCAGTCTGGTCCAGAGGTTGCACCGGGCGAATCGGACCGCCCTCGATGCGGCCGGGAGTTTGGAACGGCGCGTGGCGGAGCGCACGGCCGAGGTGCGCGCGGCGTCGCTCTACGCGCGGAGCCTCCTCGAAGCCAGCTTGGACCCGCTGGTCACCATCAGCCCCGGCGGCCGGATTACGGACGTGAACCAGGCCACCGAACTGGTCACCGGCGTGCCGCGCGACCGGCTGATCGGCAGCAGTTTCTCCGAGTACTTCACCGAACCGCCGAAAGCCGAAGCGGGCTATCAAAAGGTGCTGGCCGAAGGGCTGGTTCGCGATTATCCGTTGACCATCCGCCACGCCGACGGCCACATCACCGACGTGCTCTATAACGCGACCGTCTATCGCGACGAAGCCGGCCAGGTGCAAGGCGTTTTCGCCGCGGCGCGCGATGTCACCGAACGGAAGCGATTGGAAGAGGAGCTGCGCGTCGCTTCGCTCTACGCGCGCAGCTTGCTCGAGGCCAGCCTCGACCCGCTGGTTACTATCAGTCCCACCGGCCAGATCACCGACGTGAACGAGGCTACCGAACTGGCGACCGGCGCGCCGCGCGATCGGCTCATCGGCAGCGACTTTTCGGATTACTTTACGGAACCGGACAGGGCTCGCGCGGGCTACCGGAAGGTGCTCTCCGACGGCCTGGTCCGCGATTACCCCTTGACCATCCGCCACGCCGCTGGTCACGTCACCGACGTGCTCTACAACGCGGTGGTATACCGCAACGAAGCCGGCCAGGTGCAGGGCGTTTTCGCCGCCGCGCGCGACGTTACCGAGCGCAAGCGCGCCGAAGCCGAGCTGGCCCGCTATCGCGACCACCTGGAAGACCTGGTGCGACAACGAACCGCCGAGCTGGAAGCCGCCAACGCCCACCTTCAGCGCACTACGGCGGAACTGGTCCGCTCCAACCAGGAGCTGGAACAGTTCGCCTATGTGGCATCGCACGATCTCCAGGAACCCCTGCGGGCGGTGACGGGTTACCTCGGCCTGCTCGAACAGCGGATCGGCCGGCAGTTGGACGACGACAGCCGCCATCAAATCGCCGGAGCCGTCCAGGGCGCCGCGCGCATGCACGCGCTGATCACCGATTTGCTGGCGCTCTCGCGCGTCGGCACCCACGGCCAGACCTTCAAGCTGGCGGACTTCAACGCCATCCTCGATCAGGCCCTGGACGGCCTGCGCGCCAGCATCGGCGAAACCGGGGCCAAAATTACCCGCGATCCGCTGCCGGCGCTCCCTGTGGATGCCAATCAGATGGTCCAGCTTTTCCAAAACCTGGTGGGCAACGCGCTCAAATTCCGCGGGACAAGGGTCCCGGAAATTCACCTCGGCGCGCGGGAGGACGCGGACCAATGGGTCTTGACGGTGCGCGACAACGGGATCGGCATCGAGCCGCAGTACTTCGAGCGCATTTTCATGATCTTCCAGCGCCTGCACACGCGCAAACTGTATCCTGGCACCGGCATCGGCCTGGCCGTCTGCAAGAAGATTGTGGAGCGGCGCGGCGGGACCATTTGGGTCGACTCGCGGGCCGGCCAGGGTTCGACTTTCTATTTCACCGTTCCCAAACGAGAAACCTCATGAACACTCCGCAATCCATCAACCCCTCTCTGGGCCGTCCCATCGAAATTCTGCTGGTGGAAGACAGCCCCAGCGATACCGACTTGACCGTGGCGGCGCTGGCCCGCGCCAAGGTATGCAACCGCCTCAGCATCGTGGAAGACGGCGTCCAGGCGATGGAGTTCCTGCGCCGCGAAGGAGAGTACGCCGAGGCGCCCCGGCCCGATGTGATTCTCCTCGATCTGAATCTGCCGCGCAAAGACGGCCGGGAAGTCTTGGCGGAAATCAAGGCCGACGAGAAACTCAAGGCCATTCCCGTCGTGGTGCTCACCACTTCGCAGGCGGAAAAGGACGTGCTGCACGCCTACAGGCTCCAGGCCAGTTGCTATGTTACGAAGCCGGTGGACTTCCAGCAATTCCTCGAGGTTGTAGAAGCCATCGAGGGTTTTTGGCTCACTGTGGTCAAACTGCCCCCCGGCGAAATGGAAGGAGAGGCGGCCCGGGGATGAACACGCCATGAAGAGGGACGTCATCCGGATATTGCTGGTCGAGGACAGCGCGTCCGACGCCGACATCCTGCAGGGATCTCTGCGCCAAACCCACGCGGGCAATTTCGAATTCTCGTGGGTGGAGCGTTTGGAGGATGGGCTCGCCCGCTTGGGCCGGGAAACCTATGACGCGCTGCTGCTGGACCTGAATCTCCCGGATAGTTCGGGGCCGGAGACGTTCCGGCGCGCCCAGCAGGCGGCGCCGGGCTTGCCGGTAGTGGTGTTGACCGGCTCCCATGACGAAGCCATTGGTTTGGCCGCCGTGCGCGAGGGCGTTCAGGAGTATCTCATCAAAGGGGAGACCGACGGCCGGCAGATTGCGCGAGCCATCCGGTACGCCATCGAACGTAAGCAGTTCCAGGAGCAACAACGCCGCTCGCAGGAGAGGATCCGCCACCAGAACGCGGTCCTGGCGGGAATCAACCGCATCCTCAGCGAAGCCCTGACCTGCGATTCGGAAGAGGAGCTGGGCGGCGCGTGCCTCATGGTGGCGCAAGAGGTGACGGGGAGCAGGTTCGGCTTCATCGGAGAAATCAACGCCGAGGGACAGCTCGACGACATCGTGATCGGCGATACCGGCTGGGAGGCCTGCCGGATCGGGGAGGGCCGGCGCCGGAAGCTTGGGGGATTCAAGGTTCATGGGATCTATGGCCGCGTGCTGACCGATGGCAAGGGCTTTTTCACCAACGATCCGGAGCATCATCCGGACCGCATCGGACTGCCGGATGGGCATCCGCCTCTCGACGCTTTTCTGGGCGTGCCTCTGAAACACGATGGGAAGACGATGGGGATGATCGCGGTGGCCAACCGGGTTGGCGGTTACCGCGCGCAGGACTTGGAGGCGCTCGAGGCCCTGGCTCTCGGCGTGGTGCAGGTTTTCATGCGGAAGCGGGCCGAACAGGCCGTGCGCGCCAGCGAGGAGCGCCTGCGCCAGGGGCAGAAGATGGAGAGCATCGGCGTGCTGGCCGGAGGCGTCGCGCACGATTTCAACAACCTGCTCGCCAGCGTCATGGGGAACGCCAGTTTGTTGAGGGAAGAGGTGTCCGGGGAGAAGCTGGAAAAAGTCGAATCCATCATCCGGGCCTCGGAACGCGCCGCCGACCTTACCCGTCAACTGCTGGCATATGCGGGTAAGGGACGCGTGGTGGTTGCGATCCACGACTTTTCCCATATCGTCCGGGATATGACGGACCTGCTGCGCGCATCGATCCCGAAGAAAGTCAGCCTCAAGCTTGCGCTGGCGGACGATCTGCCCGGAGTGGAGGCGGATCGCGGCCAATTGCAGCAGATCGTCATGAACCTGGTCCTCAACGGCGCCGAGGCGATCGGCGCCGATCGTCCCGGGACGTTGACGGTCGGCGTCGGCGCGCGCCAAGCCTCCGCGACGGATCGCGTTTCCGACGAGATCACGGGCCGGCCGTTGGCGCCTGGGAGCTACGTCTGGCTCGAAGTCGCGGATACGGGCTCCGGCATGGACGAAGCAACCCGTACGAGGATCTTCGACCCCTTCTTCACGACCAAGTTTCTGGGCCGCGGTCTGGGTCTGGCGGCGGTGGCAGGCATCGTTCAAATGCATCACGGCGCGATCCAGCTCCGAACGGCGCCGGGCCAAGGCGCCACATTTCGCGTATATCTCCCGGCTGGGGCGGCGGCCGAGCGCCAGCCCCGGGAAGCGCGCCGGGCGGAGGCCCGTGGGACCGCAACGGTACTGCTGGTGGACGATGAGGCCATGGTCCGCGACTTTGCGCGGGCGGCGCTCGAGAAGTTCGGGTATCGAGTGTTAACCGCGAATGACGGCCAGGAGGCGGTTCGGGTTTTCGAGGCGAACAGCGAAGAGATCGGGCTGGTCTTGCTGGATCTCACCATGCCTGTATTGGGCGGCGACGAGGCCATCGGCCTGCTGAAGAGCAAATCCGCGGGGCTGCGCGTCATCGTGATGAGCGGGTACGGCAAGGCGGAAGTTTTGAAGGCGTTCGCCGGCAAGGGCGTGTCCGGTTTCCTGCAAAAGCCGTTCACGGCGACCCGGTTAGCCGAAGAAGTCAGGGCCGTTCTGGCGAGTCCGGCGACCGCTTCCTCGGCGGGCCCGCCGTTGGCGGTCGCCTGATCCAACCATGGCGCGTGGCCTGGGACGGCGCTCATCCCCTACACCGGCCGTTCAGCGTGTTAGACTTCAACTCCAGGAGAACCCGATTATGTCCGATACGTCTTCCGGCATTTCGCGCAGAAAAATGCTCACCACCGCGACCTCGGCAACCTCGGCGATCGCCGCGGGAAGCCTGATCACCCATGCTGACCTCGAGTCGATTTCGGGGCAGATGAACACGAATTCGAAGCCCTCGGCGTTGCGAATCACGGATATGAAAGGCGTCATCGCCTCGCCGCTTTATGAAAGGGATCTCCGCTACCTCTTCCGGCTCGAGACCAACCAGGGCATTTACGGATGGGGCGATGTGCGTGCGCAGGCAAGCATGACCTACGCGTTGGAGCTGAAGAAGCTCATCGTGGGAATGAACCCCTGCGATGTCGCCTCGATCTTTTACAGGATCAAGCAGCACGGGGGAAATGGGGTCACGGGCGGCGGCGTCTCGGCAGTGGAGATGGCCTGTTGGGACCTGGCGGGCAAAGCCTGGGGAGTGCCGGTCTGGCAGATGCTGGGGGGCAAGTTCCGCGACAGGGTTCTGCTCTACGCCGACACAACGTCGTCGACAAATGCCGAGGAAATGGCCAATCACCTCCTCGAGCGCATCCCCGAGAATCCTTCGGCCGGCGGGTTCAAGTTCCTCAAAATGGACCTGAACTTCGGGTCGATCGCCGGCGCGGCGAACGTGATCAGGCCGCCGTCCGCGCCCGCGGCCGGCGCCGGAGGCAGGGGAATGGGAGGCGGGTTCGGGGGCGCCTACTACAACGGCGGTCAAATCACCGATAAGGGTCTGAAGAACATCGAGGATTTTGTAGCCGCGGTTCGCGAGAAGGTGGGGTACAATATCCCCCTCGCCTGCGACCATGTAGGCAACTTCAACGTCGAGACCCTCATCCAGTGCATCCAGGCCGTGGATAAGTTCAAGTTGGCCTGGGTGGAGGATCCCGTACCCTGGCAACGCACCGACGATCTCGTCCGGATCAAGAACGCCGTCCGGACGCCGATATGCACAGGCGAGGACGTCTACCTCGCCACGGGATTCAAGGATCTGTTCGAGAAGAAAGCGGTGTCCATAATCCACCCGGACCTGGCGGAATGCGGCGGTATCCTCGAAGGCAAGAAGATCTCCGATCTTGCCAGTCAATACGGGATTGCAACGTGTTTCCACAACCACAACAACCCCACGTGCTGCTTCGCTTCGGTGCATGCGGCCGCGGCCGCCGAGCAGTTCATGGCTCTCGAAATCCACGACTGCGACCACATCGACGAATTCTTCTCCGTGGTGACTGGTTGGCCGAAACCGATTATCACCAACGGCTTCATGACGGTCTCGGACGCGCCGGGCATGGGCCACGATTACGACCTGGAAGGCCTCAAGAAGTGGCTCAAGCGGCCGGGCTTCTTCGAGCCGACCAAAGAGTGGGACAACATGTCCGCCGGCATGATGTAGCGGGCGCCGGCGTTGCCTGGCGCATGGCCGTTCCGAAGCATGCCGGATGAGCCAGTGTCTCCCGCCTGGCTTCCATTCCGGCGTTGAGCGTGAGTGTCGGACTGAGGCTCTTTCTTGAACCGCGAGCCCGCCGGGGCTCGCGACTCATGAGGATGGCGGAGTCTGTCCAGCTTGCCAACGCCAGTGTAACCGGGGCGACGCGAATGAGAGCGCCGTCGGCCCGCGAAGCGGAATACAATGGCGCGGGAGACGGCAGGTTCCAGGCTCACAGGAGAAGAAAACAATGGTGTCCGGATTGTTGGCGCGCTCAATTGTATTGCTTCCGACGCTGTGGTCGGCGGCGAGCTTCGCCGCCGTCATCCCTTATCCCCCGTACCCGGGCGCGAAGCCGAGCCCGGCTTATACGGTGACCGTGGACGGCCAGCCGGTGTTTGTGCACCGGTTTCTGACCTACGATCAGTTTCAATTCATGGATTATGCCAGTTTTGCCATGACCGGAAAGGTCAGCGTCACGGTCGCCAATCTTGTCGGCGAGATGAATGTTCTCACATGCGACGTGCGGCCGCTGGCTTACGGCATCAAGCCGCGGATCAGCGGGAATACGTGCAGCTTCGACCTCGATCGGCCGCGCTATCTCCTCGTCTTCCCCAACGAAGCGCCGTCCTTCGGCGCCGCCGGTTTGATGCTGTTCGCCGACGCGCCGGAGCGGAATCCTCCCAGACCCGGCGATCCGAACGTGGTCAATATCATGGATTACAAGGTTGACAATACGGGTAAGACCGTCGAAACCGCCAAGATCAATCGGGCCATCGGCGATGTCTCGGCCAAGCCCGGGGGCGGGGTGCTGTTTTTTCCGGCCGGCGGCGTTTACATGACAGGCACATTGTCGATGAAGAGCAACGTCGAGCTTTACGTGGACGCGGGCGCCCTGATTCGGGGGACCGGCAAGATGGCGGATTACACTTCCGCGCCCGCGCCTCCCGGGGGAAGGCCGCTTCGCGCCCAAGTTATCTTCGACAATGTCGAGAATGCCGGCCTGGCCGGACGAGGCGCCATCGACATGGAGGGCTATCCCAAGTTGTGGTACGACTTCGCGCCCGACACGTCGGACGGACGCGCAAGAAACGAAGACGGGATCGTGAAGGACCCCCATGGAGCCGGCGCCAGGGGTTATGTGATCAACCACAGCCGCAACATTACTTTCCAGGATCTGTTGCTGCTCCGATCCGCCGAATGGACCGTGCACGTCATCGACAGCGAGCATTTCACCACCAGGAACATCAAGATCGTGAACCGTAAGAGGCAGCACCACGACGATGTCTATGACTTGACCGCCGGCAGCAAGCACATCCTGATAGAGAACGGATTCGCCATGGCCATGGACGATACGTGGGCCCTCTACGGAGGCAGAGAGGCCACGACGGCCCTCGAGGACATCGTGGTGAAGGGATTTGTGAATTACACCTACGATACCGGCGTGGGCGCCGGGTATGGCGGTGGCGCTTCGGTCAGGCATATGCGCTTCGAGGACGTGCATTTCGTCAGCAACACGGTCGATTACGCCATCTGGTTTCAACTTGCGCCTCGGTATTGGACGGGACGGGGGTATCCCGAGGGCCGCGGGGTCGCCAAGCCTATTCCCAGCGACGATGTACGGTTTCTCAACTGCACGTTCGAAACGGATGGCGGGCATATCTGGATCGACGCCGGAGACTCGCCCTTGACGAACTTTGTTTTCGAAAACTGCACCTTCTATCATCCGACCCGGCCCAGTTTGCTTAGCGGGAAGAACGTCGGTCCGGTTCTGTTCAAGAACGTCAGGATCGGCGGCGTGGTGATCCGGAATATCGATCAGCTAAGGCGGGCCGGTTTCGATGTTTCCGTTCCTGTCAAGTTCGAGCCGTGAGGCCAAGGGAGCGTTGAGTCCGGTCACGGCTCTGTCGAATAGTACCTACCGAGTGGAATTCTTGTCGTTTCGGCAGGGATATTCCGACAATGCGCGCTTCGGCCCATCTCCATGGGCCGCCCTCGGCCGCACTCCGAGAACAACTCCACCTTCCGACTTACGCGTTTTTCTCCGCGTCTCCGCGTCTCCGCGTCAAAAAGGGGCTCAGCCGGGTTAGGGTATCAGGCGGCCGTAGACCCGATGCGACCCGGTTCATTTCGCGCAGGATCGACCATGGTACCCCCGGTACTTTATAATTGCCCAAAAAGATACTAAATTCTGTATTGGGCCTCGGTTCCCGCCGCTTGCCGGAGGAAGAGGCGCGCAAGGAACCTATTACGGTCCAGGTTGGGTAACCATGGCCAGGGCAGACGCGCGTTCCATTCTGGTGACCGGCGGCTTCGGGTTCATAGGCAGCCATTTGGTCGAGGCCTTGTTGCGGTACGATCCAAAGGCGCGGATCCATGTGGTGGACGACCTGTCGCGGAGCCCCATCAATGTCGCGCAATACCTGACGGGGATTGCCGGGGGAGAACGGGTAACCTACGATATCTGTCCCCTGACCGCCTATCTTGGGCGAAGTAGCTTGCCGGCGTTCACGGACGTCGTCCATCTGGCAGCCGTGGTTGGACCGGTCGGCGTGCTGAAGCACGGCGGCGAGATCCTGCGCAAAACGGCCTCGGACATGTATGCCGTGGTGGATTATGCGCGCCGGACCCATGCCAGGATATGCGACGTATCAACCAGCGAGGTCTACGGCGGCGGCCGCGACGGATATTGCTCGGAGCGGGACTGCATGATGATTCCCCCCAACGTGTCCATCCGGCTGGAGTACGCCGTGGCCAAGCTGGCATGTGAAGTGGCGCTTAGCAATTTGACCGCGGTTTCCGACTTCAGCGCCACCATTGTGCGGCCGTTTAATGTCGCGGGACCGCGACAGTCCCCCGGCGGAGGCTTTGTGCTTCCACGGTTTATTCATCAGGCCCTGGCCGGCGAGCCCCTTACCGTGTACGGCGACGGGACCATGATCCGGGCCTTTACTCACGTGCGCGACCTGGCCGAGGGAATCCTCCGCGTAATGGAGCGTGGGAAGAGCGGGCGGGTCTACAATTTGGGAAATCCCGCCAACAAGACCACGATTTTGGACCTGGCGCGGGAAGTCATCCGTCTCACCGGGAGCTCGAGTCGGATCGCGTTCATCGACCCAACCACGCTGTGGGGACCGCTCTACGCGGAAGCGAACGACAAGTATCCGGACGCCAGGCGCGCCATCGAAGAGCTCGGCTGGCGTCCGCGATTCAGTCTAGCCGACGCCATTCGGGACACGGCAACGTACATCCAGGCGGGACGCTGCGACTGAGACTGGGGAATAGGCGGAAGGGAGTGAGCGTCGTGACGACATGGCATATAGTTGACGCCGAGGCTATCTGGGTGAAGGAATTCGCCGCCGCCCTGGCCGCCTCGACGCCCACCAAGATATGGATCCCGCGGAGGAGCATCACGGGGGCATTCCAGAACTGGGAGCGCGAGGAGGCTATCCCGGATCCCCCGTCGCACGTCCTGCGTTTCCCGCTGCAAAGAGGCTTTGCCCGGCTTCCATTCCCACTGTTTAGCAGGATTGCGTCGCGGCTGGCCGCACGCCTGGCAGCCCACTCGGAAGATCCGGCCCGCTCGCCTCTGGTATGCACCTCGCCGTATTATGCTCCCTTGGCGACCCGCTGGCCAGGGCCGGTAATCTACTACGTGACGGATCTCAATGTGGCTTACGAAAACGCCGTTCCCTCTTTCATTCGCGCTCTGGAGCGGCGGATTTGCCCCGTGGCGGCCTTGGTTTGCCCGAACTCCCGGCGGATCGGCGAGTACCTGGCGTCGGAGGCGGGCTGCGATCGCGGCAAGATTGAAATTCTGCCGAATGCGACGCGCGCCTGCAACATCTCGCCTGTGTGCTTGTGGCAACCCAGCGCTTTGCCGGCGGACGTGTCCGACTTGCCGCGCCCGGTCATCGGCGTGATTGGAAACCTGGCCGGCAATATGAATTGGGAGAGTCTGGCTGAAGTCGTGCGGCGAACGCCCGACTTCTCCTGGGTTTTTGTGGGCCCCACGGAAATGCGAATTCGCGATCGTAAACAGAGCCGAACGCGCGAATGGCTCAAGAACAGGGGCGGCCGGGTCAGATTTACCGGGCCGAAGCCCTACGGCGAGTTACAGGAATACGCTCGCGCGTTCGATGCGGCCGTACTGCCGTACCGCCGCATCGAGCCCACTTTTTCGGGCAGCGCGACGCGGTTCTACGAGCACCTGGCCGCGTGCCGTCCCATCGTTGCCACGCGCGGCGTCGAGGAGCTGTGGCGCCTGGAACCACTTCTGAGGCTGGCGGATACGCCCGAGGAGATGGTGAATGCGCTGCTCGAATTGCGGGCCGTGGGATTTCGGGACGGCCAGGAGGAAGCCCGCTGGAAGATGAGCAGGACAGCCACTTGGGGGGCGCGCGCGTCCACCATGCTCCAGGCGCTGTCAGATCGAAAGGCCGCCAAGTTCGCCCACCAATGAGAAGGCCGCCGGCCTTTTGTCGGGGGTGCGCGACATGGAAGTGGGGTCAAGCCTTTCGGCTTGCCGCCGGCTTTTGCCCGGCGTCCGGCGCCGGCGGCAAGCCAAAGGCTTGGCCCCACATGGGCTCGGCCTTGCGCACACGTACGGCCGGCTTCCGTGCCTTTTGCGGGGCAATCACGCCGCCGTCAAATCTCCAGAAAGTCATCTGCAAGTTGTTGATTCCATTTGCAGGCGCTAAATGACTTTCTGGCCGAATGGACCCGGCGGCCGCCTGGTCTAGGCTCTTGTGTCGCGCACCCTTTTGTCGGTGAGGCGAGGCCTCGCTGGATATATTACACTTACCAGTAGGAGTATTACCATGCAGGTCACTAGCAAGGGCCAGGTCACCATCCCTCAGGAGATCCGTAACCGGCTGGGTCTGTTGCCGCATACCAAGGTCGCGTTCGAGCTGGCCGGAGATCACGCCCGAATTCGCAAGGCTGGGCGCGAGGCCGGAGAAAGCGTCAGAGGACGCTTGGCGCTCGATGCTCTCCGCGGCACGGCGGACGTCCGGATGAGCACGGACCAGATCATGGCGCTGACCCGTGGGGAGGCCGGCCCTGGAAAGCGCCGCAAGTGACGCCGGCCATAACCGGTCTGCGGGCGCGCCTAGGCGCGTGCCGCGGCGTGCTCGTGGACAGCAACATCCTGCTTGACGTTGCCACGAACGATCCGACCTGGGGCGGCTGGTCGGGGATGGCCCTCGCTGAGTCCGCGGAGCACACGACGCTCATCATCAACCCAATCATCTACGCCGAGGTATCGATCGGCTACGCCTCAATCGAAGCTCTGGACGCCGCCCTGCCCGCTACTCTGTATCAGCGCGAACCCCTGCCATGGGAAGCCGGTTTTCTGGCCGGGAAGCGCTTCCTGCTGTACCGCCGCCGCGGCGGCCTGCGGAGTTCTCCTCTGCCGGATTTCTACATCGGCGCGCACGCCGCCATCGGCCACCTTGCCCTGCTCACGCGCGATGCTGCGCGCTATCGGAGCTATTTCCCGAAAATCGAAATCTTCGCTCCCACGCAACGACGGATGTGATGCGGTAGCGACGACCCCCTTGTGTTCGGCCTGGCCGTGGTTGCCGGCGGAGTCTCTGCGCGCAACAATCAGGGGCGCGGGCTCAGCTCATGATGCCGACATAGTGGAAACCGGCGCGCGTGAGCCGTACGCAGTCGAGAAAGTGGCGACCATCCACGACCAGGGGGTGGCGCATGTCCCGTCGGAGGTCTTCCCAAGGCAGGTCGCGGTACTGTGGCCACTCGGTAACCAGAACCAGGGCGTCGGCGCCTTTGGCCAGCTCCACCGCTTCTTCGCAGAACGTAATCCCGGAGTTCGCATATTCGCGGCGGGCGCGTGGGAGGGCCACGGGATCGTGCGCCTTGACCTTGGCGCCGCGTTCGGTGAGCTGCCGGGCGATTTCGATGGCCGGCGCTTCGCGCAGGTCGTCGGTGTGGGGTTTGAAGGCCAGCCCCAGCAGGCCGATGGTGCGCCCCTTGAGGATTTTCAGCTCGGCGAGCAGTTTTTCGATGACGCGCGCGCGCTGGCAGTGGTTGATTTCGCGGGCGGCCTGAACGATGGGCATGGCGAGCCCGTATTCGGCGGCCGTGGAGATGAGCGCCGAGGTGTCTTTCCCGAAGCAGGAGCCTCCCCAGCCGATGCCGGGCTGGAGGAATCGCGTGCCGATGCGCGCATCCAGGCCGATCCCGTTGGCTACCTGGGTGATATCGGCGCCGACCCTCTCCGCCAGCCGGCCGATTTCATTGATGTAACTGATCTTCAGCGCGAGGAACGCGTTGGCGGCGTATTTGATGAGCTCGGCGGAGGCCAGATGGGTGGAGATCAACGGCACTGCGCCTAGGCCGTCCGGCCGCGGCAGGAAGGTCGGCGCCGGAAAGGTCTGATCCAGAATCGGGCGGTAGAGGGTGTAGAGAAGCTCGAGTGCGCGGGGTTCATCGGCGCCGATGACTACGCGATCGGGATAGAGGCTGTCGCTGAGCGCCGATCCCTCCCGCAGAAACTCGGGGTTGGAGGCAACCGCGAAATGGCCGTCGGGCTGGTGGCTGTGATGCTGCTGGTAGGATTCCCGAAGGATGGACTCTACCCAGTTTCCGCTGCCGATGGGGACGGTGGACTTGTTTACGACGACGGCGAACGCGCCGCTGAGGTGTTCTCCCACGCTCTGAGCCGCCGATCTGAGGTGAGAGAGGTCCGGGCTGCCATTGGCGAGGGGCGGAGTGCCGACGGCAATGATGATCACGTGGGCCTTGGGGATCGACTCGGCGTAGCTGGCGCTGAAGCAGAGATTCGGCCGTGCCAGGGCGAGCAACTCCTCCAGCCAGGGCTCGTAAATCGGCGTATGCCCGGAGCGCAGGGCGTCGATCTTAGCCTCATCCGAATCCAGGCAAGTGACCTCGTGGCCGAGGAATCCGAGGCAGACCCCGGTGGTGAGGCCGACATAACCGGTACCGATGATGGAAACTTTCATAGAGTTTGGAGATCTTTCCGAACACCGGCCTGGGCTTGGCCCAGGCAGCGGGAGCGCCTGACGGCGTCGGGTACATGGCGGCCGTGGAACAATCGTGCGTGAGACGGGCGAGCCATGCCACCACAATACTCCGTTTGCCTTTGCAACACCACCGACATTGAGCTTACGCGAACATTCCTCCGCTTGCCAAGCCGGTGGTAGTGTACTAACTCTCATAGCGCCGAAAATCTTGTGTCGGCTGTTGAGGTAAGATTGGTAACGGTTTCCGCGAGCCGCTGTGGCGCGACTGGGTAGCGTCTAACCAAGCGCAAAGCAAGCCGGACGTGTCTCCGTCGCGGCGGGAATTGAGATCACTCAGAGAGAAAGGAGTCCCTGATGTTCCGTCTTCTCAGCATCGCGTTTCTGATCAGCCTGATGACTGGCTTGGATCCGGCCATGGCCCAAGCCCCGGCCCAAGCCCCGGCCGCGGCCGCGCGCCCCGCGCGCCCGCCGGCGCCGACCCGCGATCCCAACACGCCCGGTTATGTCACGGCCAAAGAACTGCCCGACGGCGCCAACGCTCCGGCCAACTCCGACGGAAACTTCATCCTCGGCCCCACCCACACCCCCGCGCCGGAAATGGCCGCGCAGGAAGGCACGCCGCAGGGAACCGTCTTCAACTTCACCATGGAGTCGGCCGACAGCAAGTTCTATCCCGGCATCGCGCGCGACGCCAACCCGGCCGGCAATGCAGCCCCGCCCGGAACGAGGATGCCAGTCGGCAGCCACTCCGCCCCCTACACTCGCCGGGTGGCTGTGTACGTTCCCAAACAATATGTGCCCGGCACGGCCGCGCCGTTCCTCGTGACGGCGGACGGCGACCGGACTCCGTTCACGGCCCTCGACAATCTGATCGCCCAGCACCGCGTCCCCGTGATGATTGCCATAGCCATAGCCAATGGCGGCGGCGACGGCCCGGGAAGCGAACGCGGCCTGGAATACGACACCATGTCGGGCCTGTACGCGGAGTTCGTCGAGAAGGAGGTGCTGCCTCTCGTCGAGAAGCAGTACAACGTGAAACTGACCAAGGATCCCGACGGCCGGGCCACCATGGGCGGCAGCTCCGGCGGCTCCTGCGCCTTGGCCATGGCGTGGTATCACCCGGAGTTGTACCACCGCGTTCTGACCTACTCGGGCACCTATGTGAACCAGCAAACGCCGCCGAACCCCGAGACTCCCCACGGCGCATGGGAGTTCCATGAGCACCTCATCCCCAACAGCCCGGCCAAGCCGCTGCGCCTCTGGTTGGAAGTCGGCGACAGGGACAATTTCGGCGCCAATGACAACCTGCACGACTGGGTGGTCGCCAATGAGAACATGGCCAAAGTATTGGCGGCCAAGGGCTATCATTATCAATTTGTATTTGCGCGCAACGCCGGGCACACCGACGGCGCGGTGAAGCGCCAAACCCTGCCCGAAGCTCTGGAGTATTTATGGCAGGGATACCCTATCGCCGGGCCGAAGAATTGACTGGAGCACGCCGGGCTACTTCGCGCTAAGCAGGTTGGCGAACAGCCGGTAGGCGCCGGGCACTCCCGCGGGCAGTTCGCGGAACCACACGTAGGAGGTGAAAACGTAGACGCCTTTTCCGTAACGCGTCCACAATTCACCGCCTTCGAGGGGTTTCTCGCCGGGGTCGCCGCAGGAGAGCACGGTCTCGTAGCGCGGATCCCACTGGGTGGGAACCAGCAGGGCGCGCTCCTGTACCCAGCCTTCGAAGTCGCGCGGCGCGATCTTGTTCGGCTTCTGGAGCAGCGGGCTGTCGGGGTGGGGGAACGCTACCGGGGCTTCCTCCACCGTCACGCGGTAGCCGTTGCCGCCCGCGATGGTGATCGGGTAGGGTCCGACATTCTGGGCGCCGGCGCTCATGTATTGCACCACGTACGTGCCGCCGTTGCTGACGTAATCGAGCAGGCGCTGCTGGTAGGCGCGCAGGTCCGCGCGCACGTTGTAGGCGCGCACACCGGCCACAATGGCGTCGAAGCGCGAAAGGTCGCCCCGGCGCAGGTCGTCTTCGCCCAGCAAGGTCACTTCCAAGCCAAGCTGGCGCAGCGCGTCGGGCACTTCGTCGCCCGCGCCCATGACATACCCGATGCGCCGCGCGGTCACCGCTATGTCGCTGCGCACCAGCTTCACATCCGATGGCGGAAACACGGTCTGGGTGGGGATGTGGGCATAGGCGATGGACGCCATGCCGGCCTCGATATCCCGGCCGCCGACGGTGGCGATAGCGCGCAGCGTGCCGTTCGCCTCGGCGCCGGGTGGCGTCACCTGGAAGGCCAGTTCCTGCTGATCGCCCATGGCGGAAAGGCGGAAGGGCTGCGAGGGCGGATCGGCCCTCCAGCCGGGCGGCAGCTCCAGCCGCAGGGCGCCCTCGGCGTTGGCCGTGTTGGCCTTCACCACGGCCTGCAACCGGCGCGCCGCCGCGGTGGGGAAGAGGGCCACGTTGGGGGAAAGATCGGGGGCCAGCGGCAAATTCACACTCACCGGCGGCGTCACCGTCAGCGGCCGCGCCTTTTCGCCATCCAGGCGGTCGTTATAGCGGTAAATCACCGGCCGCGTCAGCTCGATCCCCACCCCGCCCACGGTGAGCTCGATGCGGATTTGCTCGACCGGGGAATCGGCCAGACCGACCAGCCTCTGGTCGTCCACCGTGTAAATATCGCCGGAAGGCGGCTTGGCCAGCCAGTAGGGCTGCGAAGGAGGCTGCGCGGCCGGCACTTCGAGCTCCACATCGCCCGATACGCCGTTGGGCCGCGCCTGCGGAAGCGTCAAAGCCTGGTTCCACAAGCCTTCCGCGCGTATGGATTGCACGGTCACCGGAACGGGCAGCCGCGCCAGGACCGTCAGGCTCACCGGAACCCGCGCGCCGGGCGTGGCCTCGCCCTGTCTGGCCTGGGCGTCGGCCCAGACAGCCGCGCATTTGGCGATGAGCTCGTCCAGTTCGACGAGTTTGACCTTGGCCAGCGGGTCGGCCATGGCCGCCACCAGAGGACGGGCCTTGGCCAGCGTGGGGACGATCTTTTCGGGATGTTCCACGTCGTACTCGCGAATGGCCTGCGCCACCAGCGCGCCCACCGCCGCTCCGCCGGGCAGACGGTTCCAGGTGTGATCGATCCCATCGAACACATCCGGGCCGGCCGGATCCGCCTCCGCTGCCACGCCGCCACGGCCCGCGCCGCCGGCCATCGCCAGGGCCCCGAAGCCCTGGCTGCGATGCATGCCGCGGCTCATGGAGGCAAGCTGGTCGAAGGAGTAGCCCGAGAGCGGGTCGTAGCCGCTGGTGTTGATCTGGGTCCCCTGCGCCGGTCCGCCGCGCCCACCGCCGGGAGAAATCAGCTTAGCCGGACGCCAGGGCTCGACATAGCGCAATTGTTCGGGGAATTTGGTGGGATCGCCGGCGGCTTCGAAAGCCTCCCGCGCCAGTATTCCGGTGGCCTGGTGTTGCCCGTGGCCGTCGCTGGGCGTACCGCTGTGACAGGGCACGACGATGTCCGGCCGGTAACGCCGGATCACCCATACCATGTCGGCCAAAATGCGGTCGTGGCCCCATTTTTTCATGGTTTCATCGGCGGTCTTCGTGAAGCCGAAGTCGATGGCCCGGGTGAAGAACTGCTCGGCGCCATCAACGCGCCGGGCATCCAGCAGCTCCTGGGTGCGAATCAATCCCAGCGCCGCGCCCTGTTCCGGGCCGATGATGTTCTGGCCGCCCTCGCCGCGGGTCGAGGCCAGGTACGCCGCCCGCATGTGGCGTCCGCGCGCAAAATACGCCAGGACGTTGGTGCGCTCGTCGTCGGGGTGGGCCCCGATCATGAGCACCGTGCCCAGCTCATTCAGCTTGCGGAGACCCTGCTCGATTTCGCCCGCCGGGGCGGGCTGCGCCGAAAGCGGCGCGATGAAAGGCAACAGCAGCGCGAAAGCCAGGAACCTGGCACGGGGATCGCTCGTGGAACGCATAGGGTTATGTCCATTCTACGACGGACGGCGCTGCAGGTTGGATCGGGCGAACACGCCGGTTCTTTGAACCGGCGGTCTTCGGTTCCGTGGGCTCTTTTTCAGCGGCCCGCTGGTTCCGATCCGCGCATGGGCGATAATGGATTTCGGGTCTGGAAGGCCTCAGCGGATTCGCAAAACGATGGATAACAATGGGCGGCCACCTTGGATTGCCAGGCTTAGCGGGAGCCTGGAGAGACTTCGGCAAAGCGAAGATCGGCTAGCCTTCGTCCTCAGCGTGGTGATCGGCGCCTTGGTCAGCCTGGTCGTCGTGGCGTTCATCCTGCTGACCGGGCGGCTCGCGGCCCGCATGTATCCGGCGGGAGGAGCGGGCTGGCGGCGGATTCTGGTTCCCACGCTCGGCTCGCTCAGCACAGGCTACCTGCTGTGGCGCTATTTTCCGTTTGCGCGGGGCAGCGGAATCCCGCAAACCAAGTACGCGCTTTTTATCAACGATGGGCGAATTCGGTTTCGAACGGTGTTTGGGAAATTCTTCTGCTGCGCGGCTTCGTTGGCCAGCGGAATCGCCCTCGGGCGCGAAGGGCCGTCGGTGCAGGTCGGCGCGGGAATCGCCTCGGTTGTCGCTCGGAGCCTGGGACTCGATACGAAACAGGTGAAGGCGCTTGTGCCGGCGGCCTGCGCAGCGGCGCTGGCGGCGGCGTTCAACACGCCCATCGCCGCGGTCTTGTTCACCCTCGAAGAGATTATGGGCGATCTGCACGCAGAGGTGCTGGGCTCCGTTGTGCTGAGCTCGGCCACCGCCTGGATGGTCCTGCACTTGGTGCTGGGCGACGAGCCTCTCTTCCACGTCGCCGGTTACCGGCTGGTACATCCCGTGGAATTCGGCGTTTACGCCGTGCTCGGCGTGGTTGGCGGCCTCGGATCGGTTTGCTTTGTAAAGCTTCTGCTGGGCATCCGCGCCCGGTTCCTGCGTCTGCCGAAATGGACGGTTTGGTTTCAGCCGGTAGTAGGCGGCCTGGCGGTCGGGCTCATGGGTTACTTTGTGCCGGAAGTGCTGGGGGTCGGCTACAACCAAGTCGAAAAGGTGTTGAACGGCGACATTGTCCTGAAACTCGTGGTGCTGCTCGCCGTACTCAAGATCGTGGCGACCGCGGTTTGCTATGGGACCGGCAACGCGGGAGGCATTTTTGGTCCAAGCCTGTTCATGGGCGCGATGATGGGCGCGGCCGTCGGAGGCGTCGCCCATGCGCTGTTTCCCGCCCACACGGCCGGCCCCGGCGCGTATGCGTTGGTGGGAATGGGAACCGCGTTCGCGGGAATCGTGCGCACGCCGATGACGTCGGTGATCATGATTTTCGAGATGACGCGCGATTATACGATCATCGTTCCGCTGATGATCTCCAACATGATCGCGTATTTCATTTCGCTCAAGCTCCAGAAGGAGCCGATCTACGAAGCGCTGGCTCATCAGGACGGCGTACACCTGCCCACCCGTCATTCCCGCGCCGAAGCAGAGCGGGCTCAGGTGCGCCAGGCGATGCGTCCGCCGCCGGCGGTCTTGTCGCCGGACCAGCGAGTTGCGTCGGCGCTGCATCAGGTGGAGGACGGCGGGTTCGACGCATGGCCCGTGGTGGGCGCGAAAGAGCTGTGGGGAATGATCCGGACGAGCGAACTCGAGCGGGCCGCGGCCGGCGGAGCGTCGAATAAGAGAATCGCGGACATTTTCGGCCATCGCCCCCCGACCGGCCACCCCACGGCCGAGGAATTCCCACACCTTCATACCGACCACAGCCTGAGCCTGGCGCTCGAACGAATGGGCGCCAGCGGACTGAACGTGCTTCCCGTCGTCAGCCGGGCGAACCTGCGCCAGTTGATGGGGATCGTCGCTCTGAGCGATGTTTTGGACGTTTACGGCGTGGCAAGACGGGGCGGCGGTCCGGAGCGGAGCGAGTAATGGCGGCGCCATCCCCAGCAAGGTCTTTCTTGGGGACCATGGGCCTGGTCTTCCTGGCGATCGCGGCGATCTTCGCGGCCGATATGTTTCTCGCCAAGATGGAGCGGGCGGAGAGCCATGTCGAGGCGGCGCGTCTGTTCCGGCAGGGGAGGGATTCGATGCTGCGCGGAGAGAATGCGGAAGCCATCGAACGGATCAAGGGCGCGATCTCGATTGAGCGCGGCAACCGCGACTATCTGCGGACCCTCGCGCAGGCGCAGTTGGCGGCTGGAAAGACCGCGGACGCCGAATCGACTCTGGAGGAGTTGTTGCAGAGCGATTCCACCGACGGTCTGGCCAGTTTGATCATGGGGCGGGTCCTGGTGAAAGAGGGCCGGTTCGCGGAAGCAATCTCGTATTTTCACCGCGCGGTTTACGGCCAATGGGACCAGGACGCGGCGGCGAACCGGCTCCGCGCGAGGTTCGAACTGATCGATTTGCTGGCGCAGCGGAACTCCAAGGAAGAGCTGCTCGCCGAGTTGCTCCCCGTTCAGGATCAAGCTCCTCGCGATTTGAAGGCACGGATACGGCTGGGCCGGCTGTTCCTCCTGGCGGGGTCTCCGGCGCGGGCTGCCGTGGTGTTTCGGGGGACCCTGCGCGATTTCCCGGCGAACGCGGATGTCTATGCCGGCCTCGGCGAGGCGGAATTCGCGCAGAGCAACTATCGCACGGCGCAGCGGGATTTCCAGACTGCGCTGCGGCTGGCGCCCGATGACCAAGCCACCCGGCAAAGCCTGGACCGATGCAACGAGTTGCTCATGCTTGACCCCGCCTTGCGAGGCCTCAGCCGGGAGGAATACTTCCGCCGGAGCCGCAAGCTGGTCGAACTCACGCTGGGCGAGGCCGGTCGATGCGCCGGCCGGAATCCATCGCCGGAATTACAGGGATTGCTCGACCAAGCCGCGAAGGCGCTGAAAGCCCCTGTTAGCGCCGGCCGCCAAGGCGAGGCTGCCGAGTCCAATCTGGATCTTGCGGAACGGCTTTGGCAGGCTCGCCGGAAAGAATGCGCCGCCCCGCCAGCTACGGATAGTCCACTGACATTGGTTCTGGCGCGAATCGCCCAGTAGAACTTGCATTCAATCCCAATTGCCAGGAAGGGTCGCCCAATGACTTTCCGTCCCTCACGGCGCGCCCCGATCCATGGCGCTACTGAGGTTGCGCCATGGCCATGATGTGGATGCGGCGGTTGCGCTGCCAGCAGGCTTCGTCGTGTTCCTCACAGACCGGGCGTTCCTTGCCGTAGCTGACCAGGTTGAGTTGAGCCGAGGGAATACCGACCTGGACGAGGTAGTCCTTGGCGGCTTCGGCGCGCTTTTCGCCGAGCGCGAGGTTGTACTCGGCGGAGCCGCGTTCATCGCAATGGCCCTCGATGGTGAGCTTGTAGTTCGGGAAGTCTTTCAGGATGTCCCGCAGCTCAGTCGAATCGGCCTCGAGGGCTTTCATGGCATCGGGGCGAAGCGAGGCCCTGTCGTAGTCGAAGTAGGCGTCTTCGATTCTGGCCAGAAGCTCGTCAATGCGGGCGCGGGTGACTGCATTCGGATATTGGGGCGCCGGCGCGGCGGGCGCGGGCCTCTCGGTGGTTGCGACGCGCGCCGGCGGCGGCGAAGCCGGCCTCGGGGCAGCCGCGACGGGCGTGGCAGCCGGCGTCGCCGGCGGCGCTGGCGGGGCAACCGCGACTTTCTTGGCGCAGGCCACCATAAGCAAGCTGACAGCGGCCAGCGCAACCATGGTTCGTTTTTGACCGTGATTCATATGGATCCTCTCCCTATTTACGATTGAACCCGTTTTTCGCGCGCGGTGAAATCCTGTCCAAACAGGATTTTTCGCCGGCCTGGGGTTGAACTACACTCAAAACTGAAAGAGGTCGCGCGCCCACTTTGCGTTCTTACTCGGTCAGTCCGGTTGTCGGTTCGGGCGATGCGCGCCGCAGGCCTTCGTGGCTTATCCTGTCTCTCGGCTTTGGCGGACTGCTGATCTGCATCGTGGCGGCCGCCGTCGGCACGCTGGCGGCGTTCGAGCGGGTTCGCAACGCCGAGGCCCAGTCGCGGAGGGCGTTTCTGAGGCGGCTCGGCGCTCTCGATCAGATTCGCGCCCAGATCTACTTGTCGGGTACCTACGTGCGCGACTTTCTGCTCTCGCCGGACTCCGATACCGCCAAGGCCGAGGCTGCCCACCTGGCCACGCTAAAACGCGACACCCGCAACGCTCTGGACGCCTATGGGCGCGAGTTGGAGCCCGAGGAGCGGGAACCGTTTCTTCGGCTGTCCGGCGAGATCGACGACTACTGGCGCGTACTCGACGCCACCGTGGGGTGGTCGCCGCGGGAACGGAATCGCCTGAAATCCTCGTTCTTTTACAACGAGCTGGTCCCGCGGCGCACGGCCATGCTTCAGATCGCGGACCGAATCGCCTCGGTCAACGAACGGGGGCTGACGCGTTCGGAGGAGCGTTCAGCCACCTCGGCGGACAGCTTGCGCCGTTTTCTCATGTGGACATTCGCGGTCGCTCTGGCGGGTGGTCTGATCCTGGCGCTGCTGACGATCGGTTTCACTCTTCGCCTCGAACGGGAACTCGATCTGCGCCGGGCCGACTTGCAGGAACTGTCCACCCTGCTCCTGCGCGCCCAGGAAAACGAACGCCGCGCCCTCGCGCGGGAGCTTCACGACGAAATTGGGCAGTCGTTGTCGGCCATCCTGATGGAGACGGAAGGCGCCGAATGCGCGGAACAGCCGGCCGAAGTCCGCGAGCGCCTCGATTCGATCAAGGGGCTGGCCCAAAAGACGGTCAACCAGGTGCGGGATCTCGCGCTCCTGCTTCGGCCGTCGATGCTCGACGACCTCGGTCTGGCGCCGGCGTTGAACTGGCACGCGCGTGAAACCAGCAAGCGCACGGGACTGAACGTGGTGGTCTCCGCCGACGATGCCATCGACAGCCTGCCGGACGAGCACCGCACCTGCATCTACCGGCTGGTGCAGGAGGCGGTGAACAACGCAGTCCGCCATGCCAACGCGCGCACCGTCGATGTTTCGGTTCAAAAGGAGCACAAGAAGGTGAACGTGACCGTGCGGGACGATGGAGCGGGTTTCGATACCCGTTTTCTGCGCGGCCTCGGCCTGCTGGGCATGGAGGAGCGGGTGCGCCGCCTGGGCGGGCGCCTGAAGATCAGTTCCGAGCCGGGGCGGGGAACGCTGGTGCAAGCGGCGCTGCCGGTGGCTGAGCTGGATCGAAGGAACGGACATGAATCCGATTCGCATCTTGTTAGCTGACGACCACACGGTGGTCCGCGACGGTCTGCGGGTTTTGCTGGAGCGCGAGTCCGACATGACCGTGGTGGCGGAAGCCGCCGACGGGCGGGAAAGCGTCCGCCTGGCGGAGACCGAAGCGCCCGACGTGGTGGTGATGGACCTGGCCATGCCCAACATGAACGGCATGGAGGCCACCCGGCGCATTCTGGCGGCGAACTCGCGAGTCGGCGTCGTGATCCTGAGCATGCATCAGGACGAGAGCTACGTGTTGGGCTCGCTCAAGGCCGGCGCGAAGGGATACCTTCTCAAGGATTCCATGCGCGGCGAGGTGGTCCAGGCGATTCGGGCGGCCTCTCAAGGGCGCTCATTCCTCACCCGTAAGATCGCCCGGATCCTCCAGGAGGACTATATCAGCCGGTTACAGCAGCGCGGCCTGGAAGACCGTTACGACCTGCTCTCGGACCGTGAGCGCGAGGTCCTACAGATGATTGCCGAGGGACGTTCCAACAAGGAAGTCGCGAACCTCTTGAATATCAGCCCCACCACCGTCGAAACTCATCGCGCCCACATCCTCCAGAAGCTCGATATCCACAGCGTTCCGGAACTCATTCTTTACGCCGTGCGCAAGGGCATCATCTCATGAGGCCCTTGCGCACGGCCGGACTTATCCGGTGATCTGGATCGACCGCGCTACGTCGCCGCGTCGCTCGGGCGTGAACTTCACCGAAACAGTCTTGTTCAGGTCCAGCGTCAGGTCTTTCAGGGCCACGGCCTGAGCGCCGGATTTGATCCGGGTCTTTGCGGTGACGACCATATCGTAGGTAACTCCATCCGGAGTTTCCACGACGGCCAGCTTCCGATTGGGATCGACCATGGCGATCTTACCGGAGAGCGTTTCCGGCGGCCAGGCGCTTCGCATGGCCACCGTGGTTGTCCCGCTCTTCTTCATCTTCGCCGCCACCGGTTTGTTTGCCGCAGTCAGCGGAATCGCCAACAGTAGCGCGCACACCGCGGCGGCCGACGTCAAAAACTCGACTCTCATCATGTTTTCACCTCCAATTCCATGGGCACGACAGGTTCAAGCCCGGCGAGGGTTTACGAGGAACCTTTCGCCTCCAGGCCGCCCCTCAGTTTCTGGTATTCTTTCGAGACGCCAGCGAACTTGACGGCCTTATCGACGGAATGCGTCAGGCTCGTCGCTTCGTGGCAAAGGTTGTTCAGGTACGCCTGATACGTGGGAAGCCACATCTCGAGACGGTGGGCGTCGCCGAACACGATGGCGTCTTGCTCGTTGTCGGCCATCAGACGGGTGGTCGCCACGATTTGATCGATCATGCGCTGTTGCCAGGGATCCACCACGCGACGTATGGCTTCGAGCCGGCAGAGCTTGGACCCGATGTCGTTGATCTCACCCTTCAGATCGAGCAATTGGTCGGCGTGCATTTGCCAGCTTACTCCGGGATCGTTGGCTAAACTCCGCAGGGTGTAGGCATGGTCCTGGGCCTGCCCGGCTTCGGCTTGAACGTCCTCGAAGATGGCGTTGGCTTCGCCCTTGAAGTCCCACGTGTTCGACGCGGCAGTCGGCGTTCCGATCACACATGCCTGCGCCTCCGGGACGGCCGCCGAAGCAGTGGCCGCGGACATCGCGACGGACATGCAACCACATAATAGAAGAATTCTAAGTCTCATCTTGGGTTTTCCCCTCCTGTACTGATTGACGTCGCGTCCGAAAAGCGGGTCATCCTGTCGAGGCTGTATGCCGCCATGGCCGGGTGAACTAGAGCACAGATGGCCTCCGCGCCGCGCGCGTTACCCCAGACGGCAGGATCGCTCGCGATGGCGATAGAGCGGGAGGGCTTTGGAACGCCTTACAGCTTTTGTGTTCCCGCGGTCTTTCCCAGCGCGCGATCGAACGTGCCGAGTGGCAAATGTCCAGCCTTGCGCGCAAGCTGCAGCATCAGGCAATCGGAAAAACCCAGAGTCGGCCGCGAACGAAACAGATCGAGCGCAGCCGCAACCGCGTCCGAATCCTGCAGTGTCAGGTCCTTGTGGCTCAACAGCATCTCGAGCGCGGCGGCAAGGTAGGCGGCGCTGAACTGGTACACGGTTCCGAGGACCCGGGTGGCTTCGGCCAGCGCGAGAACCGACACCCAGGCGCCCTTCTCGACGAAGCGGTCGGCGGATTTGGCCTGGCGAAGATCGTCTCGCGTGATGAGCCGAACCAGAACATTCGTGTCAATGGCGCGCATGACGCTTCCGGATGTCTTGCCGGATCCCCTGCCTCATGTCATCGACCGTCCGCGATTCCGGCGCCTGCCGGGGGAACAAGGCCCGATGGATGTCCTCCGACGAAAACCGGGCCGCACGCCGTACCACGATGTTCTGGCCGTCCTCATCCCATGCCAAAACCGAGCCTGGCCCCACGCCGAGTTTTTGACGGACGCCGGCGGGGACCGAAATCTGCCCCTGCGCCGTGACCTTCGAGAGGGCGATTGTCATATACTCTACATTACCACGGTAATGCACATAGGCCGCCGGCTCGCGGACATCTCGAGTCGGGCGTGAGCCGCGGCGCTCGATTTTGCGCCCGGCCCGGCATGTGACACCATGGAGATTCTATGTGGCTGGGAATCGATATCGGCACCGGAGGCTCGCGCGCCCTCCTGGTGGATGCGCGCGGCGGCGTCCGCGCGGGTTACACGGCGCCTCACGAGGAGATGCGCATGGAGCGGCCCCTGTGGGCCGAACAGCGGCCCGAGAACTGGTGGGACGCGGCGGTGGAGGCCGTACGCGGCGTGCTCGCCAGGGCCGGCGTATCGGGCCGCGAGGTGCAAGGCATCGGGCTGAGCGGCCAGATGCACGGCCTGGTGATCCTCGATGACGCGGGCGCGGTCATCCGCCCGTCGCTGATCTGGTGCGACCAGCGCTCGCAGGCGCAGGTGGACGCGGTCAACGCGGCCCTGGGGCGCGAGAACGTGGTGCGCTTCACCGCCAACCCCGTGCTCACCGGCTTCACCCTCCCCAAATTGCTGTGGGTGCGCGACCACGAGCCGCGCAATTTCGAGCGCGTGCGCAAGATGCTGCTGCCCAAGGATTACGTGCGCTACAAGCTCACGGGCGAGTTCGCCTCGGAGGTTTCCGACGCCTCCGGCACGGCGGTGTTCGACGTGGTCAACCGCCGCTGGTCGTTCGAGATGATGGACGGCCTGGGCCTGGACCGCTCCATTCTTCCGGCGTGCTACGAATCGAGCGAGGTCAGCGGCCGCATCACTCCGCAAGTCGCCGCCTTGACCGGTCTGGCGGCCGGCACGCCGGTAGTGGGCGGCGGCGGCGACCAGGCGGCCAGCGCGGTGGGCAACGGAATTGTCGAGGCCGGCATTGTATCGTGTACTCTCGGCACCTCCGGCGTGGTGTTCGCTCACATGGACCGGGTGGCCTACGATCCCGCCGGCCGGGTGCACACCTTCTGCCACGCCGTGCCAAACAAGTGGCATGTGATGGGCGTAACCCAGGGCGCGGGCCTGAGCCTGCAGTGGTTTCGGAATCAACTCGCGCCGGGGGCCCCGTACGACGATCTCACCGCGGCGGCGGCCGAATCTCCGGCCGGCGCGCGCGGCCTGTTCTGGCTTCCCTACCTGATGGGAGAGCGCACGCCCCATCTGGACGCCACCGCGCGCGGCGGCTGGATCGGATTGACCGCCAGGCACACCCGCGCGGACCTGATCCGCGCGGTGATCGAAGGCGTCTCCTACAGCCAGCGCGATTGCCTCGACATCGTGGAAAGCCTGGGCGTGGCGGTGAACTCGGTGCGCGCCTCGGGCGGCGGCGCGCAGAGCCCGTTCTGGCGGCAACTGCTGGCCTCCATCTTCAACCGGCGCGTAGTGACGCTCGAAACGCAGGAGGGCTCGGCCTACGGCGCGGCCCTGCTGGCGCTGGCCGGCACGGGCGAGTATGCTTCCGTACCGGAGGTGTGCCGCGCCGCCATCCGCGAAACCGATTCCGTTGGGCCGCGGGCGGCGGATGCCGCCTTCTACGAAAAGGCGCACAAGATATACCAGGCGCTCTACCCGGCCTTGAAACCGATCTTCGGACAGATCGCGGAACTGTAGGGGCGGAATGTCGGATTGACAGGCGAAAGCGCCCACAATGCGGCGGCCGGGCGCGAAGAGCTACCGGACGCGCCCCATTTCTTCCAGCGGCCAGTAGGCGAAAACCGCCTTGCCGTAAATGTTCTCGCGAGGCACAAAACCCCAGGCGCGGCTGTCGCTCGAAGAGCCGCGGTTGTCGCCCAGCACGAAGTACCTATCCGGCGGCACGGCCTGGTCGCGCGCGGAGGGGGGCCATGAGCCATTGTCCCGGTCGGTGACGTAGTCCTCAACCAGCGGCCGGTCATTCACGTAGACTTGGCCCGAGGCGATCCGTATGCGGTCGCCGGGAATCCCGATCACCCGCTTTATATAGGATTTCGTGGGATCCATGGGATACCAGAAAACCACCGCATCGCCGCGCCGGATGGAGCCCAGTCCGAAGCGGTAGGTGAACTTGTTGATGAAGATCCGTTCCTGGTTCTTGAACGCCGGCATCATGCTGGTGCCCTCCACCTTTACCGGCTGGTAGATGAACACGATCAGAACCACCGCGATCAGAACCGAGAACGCCAGATCGCGGATCCAGGAAAGCGCGTTTCCCAGGCCCGAGCGAACCGCGGCGCCGGGCGTCCGCGGCGCGGGCCTCAGGTTGTCACTAGGGGGACTTGTTGGGTTCTCGTGGTCCGGCATCCCGCTCCGTCTTTGTATTATAGACGGATCGCCGGACGATTCGGTTGCCCGCGGCGTGGTGGGGTGCGCGACATAAAAGTGGATGGCGGCGTGATTGGCCAGCAGAGCTGCCGGAATCTGAGCGTACGTGTACGCCAGGCCGGCTGCCGATGTGGGGCCAGGATTTCATCCTGCCGCCGGCCTTCTGGCCGGCGTTCCTCGCGTCGGCGCTAGACGCCGGCCAGAAGGCCGGCGGCAAGCCAGAAGGCTTGACCCCACCCCGCCGTGCGCGGGCTGTTCGACTTTCAGAGGATCTCTAACTCAGCGTGGGGAGCGTTGGCCGAGGAACGCGAATGCCGGGACCCAGAACCCTTTGCGGCGCGCGGCGGCGCTGCCGGGTGTCGAGACCGCGCATTACCTTCGCGCGTTCCGCGTGAGCGCGACTCACCAAGGCGCGCTCCGCAGCCAGGCTGCTCCAGAGGAGCGCGACCGCGCAACCGATCGCGAATAAGCCCTGTCCCGTTATCTTCGCGATCGGCATTGGGCCGCTCTCCTCGGTGTCAGTTGGTTGCAATCCGGCTGCCAATCGATGCGACCCTTGTTTTCAGAGTGGTCGGAACAGCGTCGTGTGGCCTCCGGTCACACGCGGATCAGCGGGGAGACAGGCGGATGGGCGGCGCTACAATCGTAGTGCCGGGCCCCACCATGGCTTTGGAAGTCTTGGCCGACCATCTCGCGCGCGAAACCCGGGAGGCGGAGCTTTGGAAGCCGCTCGACCGGGATCGCGTCGAGTGTTTCGCCTGCGGCCACCGCTGCCCCATTCCAGCCGGGTTCGCCGGGGTTTGCAAGGTCCGTTTCAACCACGGCGGAAAGTTGCAGGCCCCCTACGGGTACGTCCACACGGTCTGTTGCGATCCCATCGAAAAGAAGCCCTTCTTTCACGCCCTGCCCGGGTCGCGCGCCCTCAGCTTCGGCATGTTGGGCTGCGACCTCCACTGCGGGTACTGCCAGAACTGGGTTTCCTCGCAGGCGTTGCGCGACCCCGCTTCGGGTCTGGACTTCAGCTCCGCCACGCCGCGCGAGTTGGTCCGGGTGGCCTTGCGGCAGGGAGCGGCGGCGCTGGTCAGCACCTACAACGAGCCGCTCATCACCGCCGAGTGGGCCGTCGCTGTTTTCCGCGAGGCCAAGGCCGCCGGCCTGGTCACCGGCTTCGTCTCCAACGGAAACGCCACCCCCGAGGTCCTCGCCTACATACGGCCATGGGTGGACCTCTACAAAGTCGATCTCAAGAGCTTCGACGACCGGCATTATCACGAGCTGGGCGGGCGGCTCGGACCCATCCTCGAATCCATCCGCCGCATTCACAAGCTGGGCTTCTGGCTGGAGGTGGTCACCCTGGTCGTCCCCGGTTTCAACGATTCCGATTCAGAGCTTGGGCAGATGGCGGAGTTCCTGACCGGCGTCTCACCGGATATTCCATGGCACCTGACGGCGTTCCACCAGGATTACAAAATGCAGGGGCCCCGGAACACGCCGCCCGAGACGCTGCTCCGCGCCGCCGGAATCGGCCGCGCGGCCGGCCTGCGGTACGTCTACGCCGGCAACCTCCCCGGCCAAACGGAGAACCTGGAGGACACGCATTGCCCGGGTTGCGGCGAGTCTCTCATCGAGCGCCGCGGATTCCGCGTGTTGTGCAATCGGATCGCCTCCGGCGGCCAGTGCCCCGCCTGCCGGCGCGCCATACCGGGCTTTTGGAAAGCCGATAGCGGAAAGCCATGAAACTTTCTTCCTGCAGTGGCTCCTGGTATCCGGAGCGGACTGCCGAATTGGAGGGTCTGCTCCAGGAGCGCTTCGAAGAATCGCGGCGGCGGCGTCCCTACCTGTACCCCGGCGGCCTCGGCTTTGTGGTCCCGCATGCCGGGCCGGCGTATTCCGGGGCCGTCGCCGCGGCCGTGTATCGCTCGCTTGAAAGCCTGAATCCGGAGCGCGTCGTGGTGCTCGGTTTCCCGCACCACGGAGGCCTCAATGGCGTGGCGGCGCCGGATGTGGACGGCATCGCCACGCCGCTGGGAGAGGTGGCCATCGATCCCGCGTTCGGCGGGTTCCCGCTGGCCCCCGATGCGCGGGTCTGCGATCATTCCTTCGAAATTCAGTTGCCGTTCCTCCAGCGGGCCCTCCCGCGGGCGCGTATCACGCCGCTCTATGTCGGCAGCCTGAGCGCGGACGGCCGCGCGGCGGCGGCCCAGGCGCTGGCAGCCTGCTGGCGTCCGGGCGTGGTGTTCGTGGCGTCCTCCGATTTCACGCACTATGGGCGCAGCTTCGGATTCGTCCCTTTCCCGCCGGATCGCGCGGCCGCCGGCCGTTTGAAGGAATTGGACGACGAGTACATCGAAGCAGCGGCCACCCTCGATTCCGCGTTTTTCTTGGAGACCCTCGAACGGAACCGCGCCACCGTGTGCGGGTCCGGCCCTATCGCGCTTCTGATGGAAACCCTGCGCCGCCTCGACGCCGAACTGTTCCTGGACACGTTGGATTATCAGACCTCCGGGGAGTTGACCGGCGACTATAAGCACTCGGTGAGCTATGCGGCCCTGGGGTGGTTCCCCCGCGCCAGCTTCCGCCTCGGTCCGCAAGACCGCGCGGCGCTTCTGGAAAGCGCCGAAAGGACCTTGGACGGACTGCGCCGCGCCGGCCAGCGCCGGGCCATTCCGGCCACCGGCGGCTCGCCGGCTTTGCAGGCGCGCCGCGGCATGTTCGTCAGCCTCCACCAGGGGAGCGAGTTGCTGGGCTGCGTCGGGAATATCTCGGGCCACGGGCCCATGGCGGAGGAGGCCTCCGCGATCACGCTCGTGGCCGCGCTTGAGGATCCGCGCTTCCCTCCGGCCACCCGAGTCTCCGGCCCCATCCACGTCGAGATCTCGGCGCTCACTCCGTTCCGGCTCATTTTCGGCGCCGCGCAATGCCGCGTGGGAACCCACGGTCTGTTTCTGAAACTAAGTGGGCGCAGTGGCCTCCTGCTACCTCAAGTGGCCGCCGAGCGAGGCTGGCAAGCGGAGGAGTTCCTGGAAGCCGTGGCGCGCAAAAGCGGCCTGGGCAAGTGCGCCTGGAGCGATCCCAAAGCCCGCCTCTACGTATTTGAAGCCGAAGTGTTTTGATTCCAGTGTTCGGCTTCGCGGGCGGAACCGCCTGCGCCTGGAGTTTGTACATTTCCGAAGCCCGAAGGCCAAAAGACACCGGCCCACGGCGTGAGCCGTGTGGAATCAGCATCAGCCATCCCGGCGTCCCGAGGGGGAAAGGGGTCAGCTCGGCGGCGCGCTGGGCGCAAAGGACCTCATCTCAGTGACGGTGCAAGCGTCGGGCGACAGCATGACCGTCAGCGGAGTGGTGGAGGATGTCTCGGGAGCAAAGGCGATTTCCAGGGCGAGTTCGGTCTTCAAGTGCGGAAATCTTGAACAAGGCATACAGCAGTTTGCCCAGCAGTTGGTGGCTGGAATGAGCGGCAGCGGCGCTCCGCAGTGCGCCAGCGGCTGGCAAGGCACGGTCCAGGTCAGTACGACGTCGCAAGGACAGGGTCTCACCGGCGGTGGGGCGAAGTACACGGTGGGTGCATCGTCAAACCTGTCATGCCAGCTTACGGGCGCCGTTACAGGCGCCGGCCAGGTCGCCAAGTGCTCATATTCGGCCAACGGCGGAGGGGAAGGCCCTTTGGCCTCCATGCGGACGACGATCGCATCGACGGACGCTACCACCTGGGTTTCGGCCGGAATTGCCGGGGGCAAGCTGTCTTTGCACATCGGCAAGATTCCCGCGCGCGTGTTCACCGAGGCGTCCGGCGTCCCGGTGCATCTCGATCCGACCGACACTACCATCGACGGGGGCAGTTTCGACGACTTGCCGGCGAGCTCGAATCCCAACTCGCAGTCCGGCTCGTGGTCGAAGACCGTGGGCGGGACAACCACCACGGTGAACTGGAGCCTTACCAGAAAGTAGAAGGCGGCGCTCCCCGCGGTTTCCGACAGACCGCCGCCGCTACCGCCTGCCCGGATATGTGCCGGCGTCCGGTCGGCAGGCCCCCCAACGGGCCGGCGCCGGTCACTTGGCCGGACCGAGACTCAGCGCGACCTTTCTCGCCGCATCTTCGGTCGCGGGCGCCTTGAAGGTGATTCCGGAGTGGCAGACAACCCCCCCGGAGACCCGCACATATACCTGCCACACGCGGCTATTGTCCTTCTTGGTCGACGCGGTCGGTTCCTTCTCAGCCAACAGACGCGCATCCGTGTTCTCGAAGGCCTTCACGAAATGAAACTCCTTTAGTTGCGCATCGGTCAGTTTCTTGGCATACTCCCCTGAGTTGTCCCACTCGACGTTCGCGGTCAGCGACTTGTCGACGGCCTGGTAGAGTCCTGGAAGCGCCATGCCGCCCACCGGAACGGTGATCTGGCACTTGCCACTGTTATCTTTGATGGTCGCCGTCTGGGCCGCGGCGCAGCACACAAACAGAAGAGACGCGATTGCGATCCGGCCAATCACCGGCAAACCGCGCTTAAGACTATGGAACATAACGTTCATCCTCCCGAAATTGATCTCCTGTCCTGCGACGGGGCCCTCACAATTCCGCCAGGGCGCGCGTCCGGCGCCGCGACCTTGCGGGCTTAGTGCGGATAAGCATCAAAAAACAAGCCGGGCAGATGGAGACGATGCATTCGGATCTTCTCGTCCAGAAAGAATAGCACATGCCAATCGCGCCGCAGGTCGAAAAACACAGGCGAACTTCACCTCACAACCTTCTCACCCCGCCAACCTGCCGCCGCTCTGTCAACTGACTGGCAGCCCGATGATGCCCGCCCGTAAGCGCAAGCTGGCCCGGCTGGGGGCGCGGCCCGATTCGGAGATCCGCCCGACCGCTCAGCCGTGCTCCCTGGATTTGGAAAACCGGTCGGCCCCGCCACGTCCCATCGGCGTTTGCGGTTATACTCGGTTTTCCGGCCTTCGAAAGCAATCTATGCCCTGGTTCTTCGTGTTTTTCCTGGTCTCCGGGTTCTGCGGGATCCTGTATGAGTTGGTGTGGCTGCGCCTTGCCATGGCCCAGTTCGCGGTCACTACGGCGTTCATCTCCATCGTTCTTTCCGTATTCATGGCCGGGCTGGGATTCGGCTCCTGGGGCGGCGGTCGTTACGTGGAAAGCCGCCGCGGGCAGCCGGGCGGCCTGGGGCTGCGCCTGTACGCCATGGCGGAGTTGACCATCGGCCTCGGCGCGCTGCTGGTTCCGCGGGAATTGGCCTGGGGCAGGGGACTGCTCGAATGGCTTTCCGGAAGCGCCGCGCTTCCCGCGGGTCTCTACTACCCGGCGTCCGGCGTGTGGCTCGCCCTGGCGCTGGGGCCGTTCTGCATCGCCATGGGGGCCACCTACCCCTTCGCCATGTTCGCCATCCGGGAACGCTTCCCGGGCCGCTCGGAGCAGTCGTTCAGCTTCCTGTATGTGGCCAACATCAGCGGCGCCGTGCTGGGCAGCGTGGTCCCCCTCCTGATGTTCGAACTCTGGGGCTTCCACGGCGCGTTGCGCGTAGGCATGGTCCTCAACGCCGCCCTGGGCGCGGCGGCCTTCATGCTTTCCAATCGGAAGCCGGAACCCGCGGCCGGGGCCGAGCCGCAAGACGCTTCCGTTTCCCCCAAGCAGCCGCCCGGCGCCGGCCGTTTGCTCTGGCTGGTCTTTGCCACGGGGCTCACCACCATGGGCGTGGAAGTGGTTTGGGTTCGTCTCTACACTTCGTACCTGGGGACCGTGGTCTATGCCTTCGCCGCCATCCTGGGCATCTACCTGGCCGCTACCTTCCTGGGCTCGAAGCTCTACCGGATGCTCCGGGCGGCTGGCGGCCTGAGCGGAGTCTGGTTCGGGTTCCTGGGCCTTTCCGCTCTCCTGCCGCTCACCGCGTGCGACCCCCGCCGGGACTTTTTGACCGTGACGCGCGTGATGCTCGGCATTGTGCCCTTTTCGGCTGCCGCGGGGTTCCTCACGCCCATGCTGATGGACCGCTACAGCCAAGGCGACCCGGCCCGCGCCGGGCGCGGGTATGCGTTCAACATTGTGGGCTGCGTTCTGGGGCCGCTGCTGGCCGGCTTCGTGCTGCTGCCGCTGGGGGGCGAGCGCCTGGCGTTGCTGGCGCTGGCGCTCCCCTGGCTGGCGCTGGGGTTGGCGTGGCGCGCGCCGGCGGGCGGGCCCGCGCGCTGGGTGCGCCAGTGGAGCTGGCGCGCCTTCACCGCGGCAGCTGCCGTGGCGCTGGCTTTCTTCACGCGCAGCTATGAATGGCAATTCCGGCCCATCCAAGTTCTGCGCGACCACACCGCTACCGTGGTAGCCACCGGCGACGAACGCGCGGACAAGAAGCTCCTGGTGAACGGGGTAGGGATGACCAGCCTCACGCCCATCACCAAGTTCATGGCCCACCTGCCGCTTGCCAGCCTGGCGCGCCGGCCCGAAAACGCGCTGGTCATCTGCTTCGGCATGGGCACCACCCATCGCTCCATGCTGTCCTGGGGCATCCATTCCACCGCCGTGGAGCTGGTCCCCAGCGTGCCGCGCTTCTTCGCTTACTTCCACGCCAACGCCCCGGCGCTGCTGGCCTCTCCGCTCTCGCGCGTGGCGATCGACGACGGGCGTTTCTTCCTGGATCGCGCCTCCCAGCGGTTCGATGTCATCGTGATCGATCCGCCGCCGCCGGTGGAAGCGGCCGCTTCGAGCCTGCTCTATTCCATGGAGTTCTATCGAGCCGCCAAGCCGCGGCTCAAACGGGGCGGCATCCTGGCGCAATGGCTGCCCACGGCCGACGACGCGGTGCAGGCCGCGGTCGCCCGCGCCCTCAAGGAATCTTTTTCGTATGTGCGCGTTTTTCGGTCGGTGGAAGGCTGGGGCTACCACTTCCTGGCCTCCGAAACGCTGCTGCCGCGCTTTTCGGCGGCCGATCTGGCGGAGCGCCTCCCGCCCGCCGCCGCGGAAGACCTGGTGGAGTGGGGGCCGGCCTACACCCCGGCCGAGCAGTTCGCCATCGTGCTGAAGCAGGAGCTGACGCCCGATTCCCTGATTCAGAAAGCGCCGTCGGTGGAGGCTCTGCGCGACGATCGGCCGGTCAACGAGTACTTTCTGCTGCGCCGCCTGGCCCAGTAGAGACGCATCCGAGCGCAGCCCCGCACGGCGCTCCGAAAGGGTAGAATACTATTTTAAGAGTTTTAAAACCTGAATACCGTTATCCGAGTAGAGGAGGCACGTAGTGAACCCATCGTCTCGCCGCAGTTTTCTGGGAGCCAGCCTGGCCCTTCCGGCGCTTGCTTCCGTGCCCAACGATTCCGGCGCGCCCGCCCAGGCGCCCGCACGGCCGGCCGCGGCCGCCGCGCCCCCCAAGTTCGTCTGGGGGACGCTGGGAAAGACGGGCATGAAAGTCGCCCGGCTGTCCTTCGGCTGCATGACCACTTCCGATCAGAGCGTGATCGAAAGAGCGGCCGACATGGGCATCACCTATTTCGACACCGCCCGCGTGTACCAGGGCGGCAACAACGAACGGATGGTGGGAGCGGCGCTCAAGAATTACCGCTCCAAGGTCTTCATCGCCAGCAAGACCCTCGCCAACAACCAAGCCGCCGCTTTGACGGACCTGGATGCCAGCCTGAAGGCGTTGCAGACCGACCACCTCGACGTGTGGCTGCTGCACGCCCGCCAAACGCCGGGTGCGGTCACCGACGGCTGCCTGGAAGCGCAGCGCATCGCCAAGAAGGACGGTAGAGTTCGCTTCGTGGGCGTCAGCTTCCACGGCGGCCACGCCGAGATGATCCCGGCCATGCTGAAGCTCAACCATTTCGACGTGTTCCTGATGAGCTACAACTTCACCATGGACCCATCCGTCGAGCCGCTCATCGCTTCGGCCCATCAGGCCGGCGTCGGCACGGTGGTCATGAAGCCCATCGCCGGCGGCGCCAAACCCACGGTTGGCTCCTACCGGATCGACGCGGAGAAACTCAACAAGCTGAGAGCCGAGGGCGCTCCGGTGGCGGCGTTGAAGTGGGTCATGAAGAACCCCAACATCGATACCGCGATCCCCAGCATCGTGGACAACGACCAGCTCGAGCAGAACATCGCGGCCATGGGCTCCCCGTACTCCGCCGCCGACGCCAAGCTGCTGGCCAGGCGCCTGGAGGAGATCAAGCCGCTCTATTGCCGGATGTGCGGAAAGTGCGATGGCAAGTGTTCGCGGGGCCTGCCGGTGGCCGACATGCTGCGGTTCCTGATGTACGCCGAGGGCTACGGCCAGTTCCCCATGGCGCGCGAGCATTTCCTCTCGCTGCCGGCGGAGGTCGCCGCGGTTCGCTGCAGCTCGTGCGCCAGTTGTTCGGTCCAGTGCCCCAACGGAGTGCAGGTTCCGAGACGCCTGCAGCGCGCGCAGGAACTCTTGGGATAGTTTCCGGACAGGAGAGAGAGCGGGAGAAGTGTCGACGAACCTCTTGACGCGGAGACGCGGAGACGCGGAGAAAATCGAAAGAAGAAAGGACAGGATAAGAGCAACGAGCTTCTGTTCCTTCTTCTTTCCTTTCGATTTTCTCCGCGTCTCTGGTACGCCAGGCCAAGCCTGGCTGATCTTGTGAACTGAAAGGAGTTCACCATGTAAATTGCCCGTTCGACATGTAGCCGAAGCAAGCGTGGGATGGACGTCCGGCGGAAACTTGTGAGGCGAACACGCGAGCTGCAGCGCACGCGAACCCGAGTCGGCCTCGTTACGCAACCTGAAAGTGAGGAGTCTGCCAGAGATGACGAACCTGCTACCGGTGGTGAAGCAACGGGTACATGCAGCCGCCGGGCTTTCCGGGGTGGTTGGGGGCGGCGCGCGTGGACAGATCAGTCGAGGATCCTGGGAGACCCCTCGGGGC
>Ga0326727_10001296_pt1 | contig 93902 bp, 77 predicted proteins | sample MB2enrmetagenome_FD_207643 | JGI IMG/M metagenome (GOLD analysis project Ga0326727, IMG submission 207643) | Lab enriched peat soil microbial communities from McLean, Ithaca, NY, United States - MB29MY | ecosystem: Environmental > Terrestrial > Soil > Wetlands > Peat | place: USA: New York... | reverse complement strand
ATCGAAAGCGCCGTCAGCCCGCCCACCGCCTGAATGGCGCCGGCGCCGCCCGCGTCCAGGAAGCCGCAACCCAGGCCCAGATTAGCCCCCAGTTGAGCCAGCCAGCCCCCGCCCCAAACCCAGTGCGCAAACAGCGGATAGGTCCAACCGGCCAGCAGGGCGGTGGAGGCGCAACTGGCTCCCCATCGCCAGCGGTCGCTTCCGGCGCCCAGCGGGATCAGCGCCGCGATACCCACGCCGAACATCCGCAGCCAGACGGCCAGCGCCGCGCGCGATCCATCCAGAGGAAGACCGCGCAGAAAGAACGGACCGGCTCCAATCCAGCTCCACGCCTTGCCGGCCGCCGTGAACACGTGCCCCGGCCGCCCCGGAGATCCCTGCCACGCGCACCCGCAAACGAAGTATGCCAGTGCCGCCACCGCAACCACCAGGAGCGCGCTCAGCATGGCGTGAGCGGCGCTCCGCGAGCGGCCCAGCCCGGCATGGATCAGAGCCATCCCGGCGGCCGCCAGGGGAATCATAAGGATCAGGGCGGCGCACAGCGCCTGCGCGACATCGGATAACTCGGGCTGCGTCATCTCAGACTTGAGCATACCCGATCCCCCGGCGCGCCATGCAAGGCTGGCCACCGGAATATTCGGATTGCACCTATAAAAATAATCTATTTCCATTGAGGAATGGGAAGCCGTAAACTGGCATCAAGAGAGCCGTACTGAAGGCCGTTCCCGTCCGCGGCGCCCTCGATGGCACGCACACTGCCTTTGCACCCGACATACACCCTAAAATATTTGGAGAAGGACTATGCGTAGAACATACCGCGCGACTCTGGTCTCTGGAATTCTATCGATGGGTATGGCCGTCTTGCAGGCGCAGACGCCCGATAACGCCCCGGCCGGACAGACCCCGGCCCCCGCGCCTGCACCGGCCGCCGCGCCGGCGCCGCCGCCACCGTCGCTCCTCAGGCAATGGGGCACGGAGTTCAGCTTCCTGTTCGACGGATACACGGACGTGAACTTCAACAACCCGGCTTCCGGGTTCAACGGACTGCGCAATTTCGACGTGCGCTCCGACACGCTGCACGTCAACATGGGCGAAATCACCATCGACCACGCGCCGGCTCCCGTCGGCTTTCACCTCGACGTGGGCTTCGGCGAAACCTTCGACATCATCCACGAAGGCAACCGCGATCCGGACGCCTGGAAGTACTTCAAGCAGGCCTACGTGGACATCAAGCCGGCATCCTGGCACGGCGTCGAACTGGACGCCGGCGAGTTCGTGACCTCGGCCGGGGCGGAGGTCATCGAGACCAACCAGAACTTCAATTACTCGCGGTCGCTGCTGTTCGCCTGGGCGATCCCGTATTCCCATACGGGTTTCCGGCTGCAGTACCCGATCGGCTCCCATTTCACGGGCAGCTTCCAGGTGGTCAACGGCTGGAACAACGTCGAGCCCATCAACAGCGGAAAGACCTACGGGTTCACGGGCGCGTACGCCTGGAAGAAAGTCACCTGGAACCACAACTACTATGTCGGCCCGGAACACCCCGGAACCACCAGGGGATGGCGCAACCTATACGACACCAGCATTGCGGTCAACCAGACCGACAATTTCACCTGGTACCTGAATTTCGATTACGGGCGGGATAAGAACATTGGAGCCGGCGCCAGCCAGTGGACCGGCCTGGCGGGCGCGGCGCGCTATGCCATAGGCAAGAACTACGCCATCGCCGGCCGCCTGGAGTTCTTCGACGACGCCAACGGATTGATGACCGGAACCGCGCAGACCGTCAAGGAGTTCACAGTGACCGGCGAGTACAAGGTCACGGGATGGCTGATGACGCGGGCCGAGTTCCGCACCGACTGGTCGGACCACGGCTTCTTCGAGCAGAAGAACGCGCCCACCGGCTCGAAGGTGCAGCCCACCGCCTTGTTGGGGCTGATCGCCTACATCGCCCCGAAGAAGTAAACCCTACAGCCGGGAAACGGGTCTCCGACCCTCCGGCTACCAGTGTGCCCTTTTTCCATTTCCGGAACCAGGTAGAACGACTATTAGGAGAAAACCAATGGCAGACAACGCCGAAGTTAAAATGAAACCGACTCTAGGTCTTACCGGACTGACGATGAATGCGATGGCGCTCATCGCTCCCGGGGCCTTTCTTTGGCTGACGTTCGCCGCCCAGGGCTCGGCCGGTGCCACCGCGCCGGCCATGTGGGCGGGTATCGTCTTCGCGCTGCTGCTCTGCCTTGCCACGGCAGTGTGTTACGCGGAGATGGCGAAACTGTATCCCGGCACGGGAAGTTCGTACTATTTTGCTGAGCAATCGTTCCTCAACCACGAGAAAGCCTGGCCGTTTGCGCGCCTGGCGAAATTCATCGTCGGCTGGGGCTCGCACCTGTACTACTGGCTGTATCCGGGCGTGATGGTGGGTGTCATAGGAGTTCTGGTGGGATACCTCACCGGGACCATCTGGCCGTCGTTCATGAGCGCCTCCAATCCCGGCCCTATGTTCATGATGGCCGTGGCCGTGGCATTCTCGTTCGGGATTTCGTACATCGCCCACCGCGGCATAAGTGGCTCAACAGCGGTCAACGTGGCCATTAACGTGATTCAGATCAGCGCTCTGCTGGTTTTCTCCGGGATGGCGCTGAAGTACCGCGCGGATCACCCGCCCGGCAGCGTGGCCTATCAGTTCGATTCCGCCTCCGGCGACGCCTACACCTATCAATTCGCCACTGGCAAACAGATGGTCGATGGAAAGCCCACAGATGTGATAGTCCGCGACAACAACGGCATTCCCAAGCCGCAGCTCGACGCCGTCGGTAAGCCAGTGCCGTTCCGCATCGACTACCCCGAGAAGGACGACAAGGGCAACTTCCTGTCGCACCCCACCGCCAGCTCGGTGACCGGAATGCACAACTTCGGCTGGATGTTCGTCCAGGCCACCATCGCCATTCTGATCCTGGTGGGATTCGAATCGGTGACGTCCATGGGCGGGGAGGCCAAGAATCCCAAGCGCCACATACCGATTGCGGTCATCACGTCGCTGCTGGTGCAGGGGGCCTTTTGTTATCTTTTTGAATACTTCGCGGCGACTTACTTTCTCAATAGCGGCTACACCATGCAGACCGCGACCGGATCGTCGGCGCCTATCGGCGACATGATGGTGGTGGTGGGCAATGCCATACTCGGGGCGGGCAACGGCCGGATCTTCATGCTGTTCGAGGCCTTCACCGTGTTCCTGGCGCTCATCGGCACCACGCTTTCGTGCATCAACACCGGGGCGCGCGTGACCTACGCCATGGGCAAGGACGAGGAATTGCCGGATTCCATGGGGGCGCTGCATGCGCGCAACCTCACCCCGCACCGCGCCATCTGGACCCTGGCGGCGATTTCGGCCGTGGTCGGATGCCTCACCGTCGCGGTTCTCTTCGGCGACGCCGGCGCCCTGACGGACGCGACCATCAAGGCTCTCCCGCAGGGCTTCTGGTCGAGTTTCGGATACATGTCCCACGACGCCATGGCGGCGCTTCCGAACTCGCTCCTGACCGTCACGCTGGCTTCCAACTTCGGCACCTTCCTGCTGTACGCGCTGAGTTGCATCACCTGCATGGTGGCCTTCCACAACCATCCCAAGTTCAGCCTGGTGCGGCATCTCTTCATCCCGGTATTCGGGCTCATAGCGAACCTGGCTTGCATGGCGTTCTATGTGATCGGGCCGTTCATGGGATACGGCACCAAGATGGAGCCGCTGCTGGCTCTCGGGTTCGCCATGGTGTGGGCCATTTATGGAGGCATCTACTTCCTGCGCTCCAGCAAGGCCAAGGGACGCACCACGCTGGTCGCCAACCGTTCGGAATTGAGCGTCGAGTCGTAAACTATAACCATGCTGGAACTGGAGTTCGCTCAAGCATCGGACTGCGGGCGGGTACGCGACCACAACGAGGATTACCTGGGTTACGTGCTCCCCGAAGTCCGCGAACGGGACAGCTCGAATGGATGGCTGTTTGCGCTGGCCGATGGAGTGGGCGGCCAGGAGGAGGGCGAGGTGGCGTCGCGCATGGCCGTGGAGACGCTGCTCGCCGGTTTTCGGAGGGCGGCGCGCGGGGAGCAACTCAGGTCGTTGCTCCCGCGTCTCGTGCAATCCGCCAATGAGAAGGTCTACGAAGCCGGACTGGCCAGCAGCGTGCGCGGCGCCTCCATGGCCACCACCCTGGTGGCCTGCGCTCTGCGCTACGACCGCGTGGTAGTGGCGCACGTGGGCGATTCGCGCTGCTACTCGATTCGCAACCGCCACGCCACGCAGCTCACACGCGACCACACCGTGGTGGGCGAGCAGCGGCGCCTGGGTTTGATTACCGCCCGCGAGGAAGCCGAAGCCGAGACGCGGCACCTGCTCACCCGATCGCTCGGCAACGGCATGTTCGTGGGCGTCGAAACCAGCGACCACTTCGTCCTGAACGGCGACGTCCTGCTGTTGTGTTCCGACGGGCTGCACGGCGCCATCCCCACGGCCGACATCGAGGACATCGTGAATGGCAACTCCGACCTGGACGCCGCGGCGCGCGAACTGATCGACGCCGCCAACGAGCGCGACGGCGGCGACAACGTCAGCGTGCAACTGATTCGAGTGAAGAGCGTGGAGCGCGTGGGGATGTACCGCGGACGGCCGTATAAACTGGCGTAGGGCGCTGACTGCAACCGGCCAACTTCCCCCAGCCCGTTTTGGGGCCGGTTTCCGAGAAGCCCACTTGAACTAAGCCTTACGGCAGACGCTTCGCGTGCGCCGGGTGGCGAGCATTCGGGATTCTGCGACGGTAAGTTCGGGTCACAAGGAGGTCCCTGTGACCCATCTTCGATAAATGATGCTGGAGGAACTCCAGCGTCGTAACTACACTGAATCTACAACGCGCGCGTACCTGCGGATCACCGAGGACTTGGCGCGCTATTTCCGCCGTCCATCCGATCAGCTCGACCCGGAACACATTCGCGAGTACACGGCCGACCCCTTTCCTGACAGAAGACTCTCCGACAACCCATGGCGCCCGACTACACCGCTGCCGCGATGCCGAACGTTCTAATGGGATCATCCTAGGCGCGGAAGAGCCCCGGGCTTTTCCTTCTGACCAGCGCCTCTATCGTGATTGCGCCGCGGGCAAGCTCTTTCACTTCCGGCGCAAAAATGGCAATGCCGGATTCAGGGTCGGCCACTTCCGGTATCGCTCGCAGTTCCCGCTCGGCGGCAACAACGTACCTCATTTTCCCTCTTGCGTCCACTTCGGGCGCCAATAATCCGTATCGCCCCTTCACGATTCTCAAGGCTTCTTTCAGCGTCATGATCGCCTTCCCTCTGCCGCGCCGACATCACCGCGTCTTTGGTTTCCACTCCCGCGCCAAACGTTGCGCCTCGGCGACCTGCTGGGGGGTCATCTTCTTGGCGACCGACTCTCGGTCATCTGCGTATTTCTTCTGGTCATCGCCGCTAGCGCGCGAAGCCGCGAGGTTCGTCCACATATGCGATTGGACGTAGTCCTGCGTCACCCCCTCGCCGTTGAGGTACATGAGGCCAAGGCTGTCCTGCGCTCCAGCGTCACCCTGGTCGGCAGCCCTGCGGTACCAGCGGGCCGCTTCGGCGTAGTCCTGCGTCGCCCCCTGGCCCGTGTAGTACATTAAGCCGAGGTTGTCCTGCGCTTTAGCGTCGCCCTGGTCCGCGGCCCTTCGGTACCAGCGGGCCTCCTCGGCGTAGTCTTGCGGCACCCCGTGCCCCTCGGCGTACATGAAGCCGAGGTGGAACTGGGCGTGAGCATTACCCTGGTCGGCCGCCCTGCGGAGCCAGCGGGCCGCTTCGGCGTAATCTTGCAGCACCCCGGACCCTTTGCCATACATGAGGCCGAGGATGTTCTGCGAAGCCGGGTCGCCCTGGTCGGCCGCTCTGCGGAACCAACGGGCCGCCTCAGCGTAGTCTTGCGTCACGCCCTCGCCGTGGTAGTACATGACGCCGAGGTCGTATTGTGCCTTAGCGAGACCCTGGTCGGCCGCCTTGCGGAACCAGCGGGCCGCTTCGGCGTAGTCCTGCGGCACCCCGGACCCTTTGCCATACATGAGGCCGAGGATGTTCTGCGAAGCCGGGTCGCCCTGGTCGGCCCGCGCCCGCAGCGCCTTCAGCGCATCCGCAGCCTTGTTCCGGCAAGAGACAAATAAAGCAAGGCACGATAGACTAAGCGCCACCGCAAGCGCCAGATGTCGCCATTTGCCCGCGTGGGAAATCATCGCTGCTCTATTGGGGAGTATACCGCCTGAGAGGTCGTTGCGGAGCGCTCCGCTCGGGCAGAAGAACGGGGCTGAGGATGAAAAGCGGGAATATCGGAAAACGGCGGCGACGCTGGCCCGAAGTCGGGTTCCGTGAACTTCGCCGCACTCGTCCCGACAAACGCCCCTGGACTGCCCGCACGCTGCCGCAAGGTGCGGTAAAAATCAGCCTTGCGATGCTGGCTCCGCTTGAACTGATGCGCCATACTCGCCGCTTCTTCGGGTTCAATCTCCGGCGAAACCCTGTCCCAAATTCCGGGAGCCTTCGAACAATCGCCGCTCCAAATCCCCCGGAAGAATTGCGGCGATTGGGATCAGTGCTTGTGCAGCGGTCCGGCCAGCCTCCGCGGGCCCTTGGAGGCTCATGCGGCATCGGCTTCAAAAAAGCATCAGTTGCTCGCCTCCCGGCGGACCATAGTTGAACCGCAGCACATTCGCCTCTTCCACACGGTCCCAATGTTCGCAGATCCAGGTCAACTCGCGTGCGCAGGTGTCCGGATCGGCTACCGCGTCCAGCAGCTTGTACAGCAGCTCGTATGCCTCGGCGTACCGCCGGGCGGCGATCAGACTGCGGGCGTATACCAGGGTCTCGGGCGTCTCCAAAACCTTCACCGCGTCGAGCGTGACCGCCGTCGACGTGCGTCCGCCGGCTGTCAACTCGGCTGAAATTCCGGGGGCCGGAGCATCCAACACCACCAGGCAGCGGCGCGCGGCCAACTGATCGCGGATGCGGATGCAGTTCTCCTTCGCCTGGCCATCGAGTCTGAGCCCGAGCTGATGGCCCAGCTCTCCGGCGGCCTGCGCCAGCGTTCGGCCCTGGCACGGCACCCACAGCACGGCTTCAAAATCCAGCGCTGCTTCGAGCGCGAACTGCGATGCGTCGGCGCCGCTCGCGAGCGCCGTGCCGCCGCGATCGGCCAGAGTCGAGTACAGGTTCTCCAGGCCGCTGGAGAACCCGGCGCCGGGCAGTGTACCCGGCTCGCGCTCCCGTTGCCAGAACCAACGCTTCAGCAGCCGCCGGGCAGTCGGCCAGTTGGCGGTCCCGTCGATGAAATTGCGGCGCCGCAACAACGGCGGGAATGAACACTCCTGCAGCAACACCGCGACCACTTCCACACCGTCGCGCCGCGCCCGATCGAAAAGGACCGGCTCCCACCGTTCCCGAACCCACCGGGCTGGAGAGGACGCCGGAGAAAGCAGTAGCACCAGGACATCGGCGGAGAGGCCCTCCTCCGCCGCCGAGATCAGGTCTTGCTCTCCGCCAATCAGACCGTCTTCGACGTAGCAGGTGAGATTACAGCCGAACTCCAGGAATTCGGCCAGTTGCCTGGCGGCGTCATGGTCGGCTTGCGCGTGAGCGAGAAAGACGGTTTTCAAGTGCTGAGTATAGCGCGAGAGACGCGGCTTCGCCCCGACTGCCACTTATGAACGCGCCGGTGTCCGGCAATCCGCGTAAGCGGGCTGTCGCCGGCGCATGGAAGCGCCGTCTCGCGGCCCGTTCAACACGCCGCCAGCAGCTTCTCACGCAGCATGTCCTGCGCCCCCGGCGAGAGCTTGGCCCCCTCCTGCGATATGTAAAACACGTCGATGGCGCGGTGGCCCTTGGTGTCCACCAGCACCACGTCGATATTGCAGGCGTTGGAGGAGAACACCGTCGCCAGGCTGTAGAGCAGCCCCGGCCGGTCGTCGGTTTTGATCTCTACAAGGGTAGCCGTGGGGCAGGCTTCGGAATCGAATTGCACCTCGGGCGGCGTGGTCCGCCTGGCGGGGTCGGGCAGCCCGCGGCCTCGCATCAGCCTCTGCACGTCGGTTTTGCCGCGCGCCATGCGCTGCATCAGGTCGGTCAACCGGTCGGCTTCATCCGGATTCTGCCGCAGCATGCCCTGCGGATCGCCGAAAACGAACGTGTCGAGCACCACTCCCGCCGCGTTCGAGAACGCCTCGGCTTTCAGGATATCCAGCCCGAAACTGGAAATCGCGCCGGCAAACGAGGCGAACAGAAAGGGCATGTCCCGGGCCACCACCGTCAGCCGGTAGGCTCCTTCCAGGCGGTCCAGCCGCACGGCCACTCCGGTCGGCCGGCTCATTTCGTACAGCCGGAGATGTCCTTCAATCTCCGCCGGGGAATGCGCGCGCAGGTAGCGCAGCGGAAACCCCCGGATGACCTCCGCGTTGCCCGGCAGACCAACCGGCACCTCCTGGATGCGGTCGGTTTCCAACTCGCGAATCAGCTCGCGCTGGGCCACGCTGTAGGCGCGCCACAACCGATCGAGGCGCCATGGAAGCTTGTCCTCCGCGCCCAGCGCCGCGATTCGGCCGTACGTCATCACGGCCAGCGCCTTCAGCCGCTCGATGGTTCCCACGCGCTCGGCCAACTGGCGCGCGGCCGCCGGGTCGTCCATATCGCGCCCGCCCACCGCGCCGGAAAGATCGGACTGGTGCAGGATCAGGAATTCCACGTCGCTTTGCGCGTCCTCCGGCAGGCCCATTCGAGCCATCGCCAAACGCGCGCTCCGGGCGGCAAAGTGCAGCGGTTCGGCGCCGCCGCGGCCCATCTCGTGAAACAGCAGCGCCAGGAGAACCAGGGCGGGATCGTCGATTTCCGAGAGCAACGCCGCGAAGCGGCGCCGCTCCGGGACCGATGCCGAGCTCAATTCGATCGCGCGTTCTACTGCGCGCAGGGTGTGTTCGTCCAGCGTGTAACGGTACTCGGGGTCGGCGGCCGCCAGGTGCTCGATGGCGCGCCACTCGGGGAAGAGCGCCGGCATCAGGCCGGTGCTTTCCAGGGTCCGCAGGGCCAGGGCTGCGTGCGGGCACGCCAGAATGGTCTTGAACGCGGCCCAGGGCGGTTGCCCCTGCGCGCACCAGGCCGCCAGAATCGCGCGCGACGCCTCCAGCCGGCGCTCCGTATCGGCGGCCGGCGCAACCGCGTGTCGGGCGATGAACTCACTGGCCCGCAAGATCAGCGCCGGATCGCTGGCCAGTTGCGACGGCTCGCGCAGAAACAGCCGCTCGCGCGACACCGTGAACTCCTGGTTCGAGAGCCGCGAGCGGTAGTCGCGGAAGTTCCCCAGCAGCGAGCCCGGGCCTTTGTCGCCGTGGTTCCTGTCGCTCTCCTCCATGGCGCGGCGCGCCTCGTTGAAAATCCGGCGTGCCTGTTCGAAATAGGCTTTCATCCAGGCGGACGAACTTTGCCCGCCGAGGAACGCCTGGCCCGCCAGGGCTTCCTGAGCTTCGCGGTCCAGGGTGTTCTGATCGCCGCCGGCCCGATAGTGCAGCCAGCAGCGCGCCGATGAGACCAGCGCCGCCGCCTCGGCCGGCGCGCGGCCTGGCGCCACGCGCTCCGGTTGGAGCGCCGCCAGCCAGTCGATGAGGCGCACATCCTGCAAGCCGCCCGGACCCTCCTTCACGTCGGGCTCGGCGTGGTGTGGCGTGTCGCCATACCGGGCATGGCGGGCCCGCGCCAGTTCGCACAGCCGCAGGCTCAGCTTCTGGGCGTGCAGCGCCAGGGCGGCCGGCAGCCTGGCTTCCAGCTTTTCGCCCACCGCGCCGTCTCCCGCCAGAAGCCTCCGGTCCAGCAGGCTGAATGCCGACACGCCGGCCCGCTCCACGGCTTCCACGCACTCCGCCACCGTGAGCACCGCGCAATTCACCCGCAAACCCGCATTCCACAGCAGGCGGACGAACTCCGGCAGCAGTTCCTTGAGCGCGTCCGACTGCTTCTCGGATTCCAGCATCAGCGCGATTTCCATCTCGGAGTAGGGGAACGTGCGGCCCCGCCCGTAAGCGCCGACCGCCAGCACCGCGACCGATTGCGGGAAGACTGGTTCGATCACCGCCCGGTAGGCCTCGGCGGCCATCTCGTCCCGAGCCTTGGTCAGCGCTATCTGCACCGGCGCCGCCTGGCCGGTGGCCAGGAACTCCTCTTCAAGCGCGCGCCAACCGCCGCTCAATTGCGAGTCTCTCAGACCCCTGGCCGTGACACCGGCACTTCGAACTTCTTGCTCTCCCACGTCTCTAGTATCACGCCGCCGCTTTGCCCTGGCGCAAGCGGATTCTCTTGATGGGCCGGATTGATAATATCTATCATCGGGTGGGAGGCGCTCATGAAGCTCATGGCGCCGCTCCTGCCGGTTTCCGGCTGGATGGTCGCACTTGCCGCCGCGGCCCTTCTGCCGCCGGCGCCCTGGCAGACCGCTTTCGTGCTTGCGGGCGCCGCCGTCGAGGTGCTGGGAGTGGCGCTCCTGTTTCGTGCGCATAGGGCGTCGCGCCAGCCCCTCGCGTAGTACCAAACGGCAAGAAGATCGGATTTCGCATTTTGTACGGCCGCGACGATTGCTACTCCTCGGGGCAGATCCCGCTCGATCTGGTGAGCCAAGGCCTGCTGAACCGCTTCGGCTACATCGACCCCAGCGACGGCGGCCGCATCTGGCTGGGCACGGCGTCGGGGTACTTCAGCCAGAACTGGAGCATTGGGTACACTTTTAAGCTAGACAGCTATCTCTCGCTCTATCTATTCGATGTGTACTAAAACTCCACCTATTACTTTACTGACCCCATCCACGGCGACGCCATCCAGCAACACGATTCTCGCCTGCAGCAGGGGCTCAATCTCTAGTACACCCACCCGCACCACCTGGGATCGGCCACCGCTGTCCTGGTGGGCGGCGCCAATTTCCATGTAAGCGAAATCAACGTGGGCCTATACCCGCGCGAGGGGCGCGATCCCATCGGCGTCACCACCCGCGCCGATGTGGACGCCGCCAACGGCGCCGGTTACGTGCAAAAGACTCTCAGCCTGCTGCACAACCAGCTGATGCTGGGCGGGGGCGTGCGCTACGACGAGTTCCGTTTCGGCGTGGACGCCCGTGGCGTGGTCCAGATGCCGCAGCAGCCGCGGGTGGCCACCACCGACTTCTACCAGGCTGGGACGTCCTCCCACTGGGGACGATTCTCGCTTGCGACCGAGGTCTTCCTCATCGATCACTCCAACGAACAGGTCTACATTCCCGACGACGGCACTTTCGAATTCAAGGGACCCATCCGCTCCTATGGCTACGAGGTCAAGGCCTCGGCGGCCCTCACCCGGCATCTCTCGCTGAACGCCGGGCTGAGCAAGATCGGCAACGCCTACTTCCTGGGCGGCGATCGGCGGACTTACGTGGACAGCGCCCCGCACTTCGTGGCCAACGCGGGGTTGACGCTGTCCGCCTGGCACGGCTGGAGCGGATCGCTGACGATGCGCGCCATCAATCACTACCGGTTGGTGGACGACGATGCCTCGGTGGTGGCCTCCGGACACACCGTCTTCGACCTTGGCCTGGCACGCCAGATCCGCCGCGGCGTCGAGTTCAACCTCAGCCTGGACAACCTGACCAACCGCGACTACTACGAAACCCGAACTACTTCGAGTCGCAGGTGACGCCGGACTATCCGGTTGCCATCGTGGCGGGCCTGACGTTCCGCTTGCGCGGCAAGTAGGAGGGCCCACCCGCGGGGTTGACAAACGATAGCGTCTGTCCCACACTGGCTCCAAAGCAGTGCAGGCGCTACCGCCTGCCAACCAGTTTCCAGCAGAACTTCCGGGCCCTCCCCAGACGAGCCGGAGACGGACCCCAACAGGTTGTATCCGGCTGTACAATGCCACGAAACAATGGGGTGGGAGTACTTTACTTTTTCGTGGATCGCGTTTAGTATAGTTACAGGTCCCCCCGAGCAAGGCGAGGTTAAAGTTTTGCTGAAACTAAAACGCGTCGAGCTTCAAGGTTTCAAATCGTTTTGCGAGCGAACCGAACTGCGGTTCAACGGCGATGGTATCACCGCCATCGTCGGACCGAATGGCTGCGGCAAATCGAACATCAGCGACGCCATCAGTTGGGTCCTGGGCGAACAATCGGCGAAGAGCCTGCGCGGCACCCGCATGGAAGACGTCATCTTTTCGGGAACCCGCGACCGCAAGCCTCTGGGCATGGCTTACGTCACCATGACCCTGGTGGATCCCACCGTCCACCACGCCGCCGGCCCGGTTCCCGTTCCGCAGCCCGGCCATGCCGCCAATGAACGCCGCCGCCCCTCCGAGATCACCATCACGCGGCGTCTGTTCCGTTCCGGCGAGAGCGAGTATCTCATCGATGGCCGGCTCGCCCGCCTGCGCGATATCCAGGACATCTTCATGGGCACCGGCCTGGGCCCCGAGAGTTACGCCATCATCGAACAGGGCCGCATCGGACAGATCCTGAGTTCCAAGCCCCAGGACCGCCGGGCCGTCATCGAGGAAGCCGCCGGCATCACCAAGTTCAAAACCCGCAAGCGTCTGGCCGAGGCCAAGCTGGAAGGCGCCAAGCAGAACCTGGCGCGCGTTTATGACATCCTCGAAGAGGTTACGCGCCAGGCGAACTCCCTCAAACGCCAGGCCTCCAAGGCGCGCCGCTACGCCGAACTCAAGGGCGAGATGGAAAGCCTGCTCAGGGTGGTGCTCTCCGGCCGGCATCGCCTGCTGGATCGCGACGCCGCCAAGACGGCCATTGACCTCAACCTGGCCACCGCCGAATTAAAGACCTTGGGCGAAGAAGTAGCCGGGCGCGAACAGGCGCACGAAGCCTCGCAGGCGGCAGGCTACGAAATCGAGCGGCAGCTCACCGAGGCGCGGTCCGAACTGGCCGCCAGGAACGTGGAAGCCGAGCGCGCCCGCGGGCGCCTGGAATCGCAGGTCAAGGAAAGCGGCGTCATTGAACAGCGCATCGCGCACAACGAAAAGGAATCGCAGGAACTGGGCATTCACCGGGATGCCATCGAGGAGGAAATCGGCGGCTACCGGAAGACCGTCTCGGGGCTGGAAGCGCAAATTGCCCAGGCCCGCGACTTCATGCGCGAGATCAACCAGCAGCGCGAGACCCTGCAGGCCAAGGTGCGGGAACGGGAAAAGGCCATCGACGCTGGCCGCCAGGTGATTCTGCGGGTGTTGGGCGAAGCCTCCACGCTTAAGAACCAGCTTGCCCAGATCGAAGAGTATCTCGCCGGAATCGACCGCGAAACCGCCCGCGCCACCCGCGAGGAACAGACTTCGGCGGCGGAAATCGCGCGCCTCGAGACCGCCCGCAAACAGCTCTCCGAAACCATGGCGCAGCGCCAACTGGAGCTCGAATCCGTCACCGCCGAGCGCTCGCGCACCGAAGAGGAACTCAGCGGACGGCGCCGCGAGGTGGTGGAACTGCGCCACCAGATCGACGGTCTGAAGAACCAGGTGTCGCACATCCGCGCGCGCAAGGAATCGCTCGAACAAGTCCTTGCGCACCGCACCTATACGACCGATTGTGTAAAGCGATTGTTTGCTTCTCTGGAAGCCGGCAAAGCGGCCGGGGTCGAGCCCTTGGGCGTGCTGGCGGACTACGTGGAAGTCGATCCGCAATTCGAGAAGCCCACCGAAGAGTTCCTTCATGAGGAACTTGAGTATGTGGTCGTAAAGACCTGGCAACAAGCCGAAAACGGGCTGGACTTTATCCGCGCGGAGTTGGACGGACGGGCCACTTTTCTGGTGCACCCCGAGCCCAACGGCAACGGCAAACACCACTTGCCCGAACCGGCCATCGGTCCGGAGACTGGTATCTGCGCGCGGCTGAGCGAATCGCTGCGCCTCACCAACGGATTCCGCGACCGCGCCAGCGACCTGCTGCCGCGCCTCTCGCTCTGCTTCCTGGCCGAGGATAGCGCCGCCGCGCAGCGGCTCTCAGTGTCCTATCCGCATCTCTACTTTTTGCTGCCCGACGGCGTCTGCTACCACGGTCATACGGTTACCGGTGGCAAGAAGTCGGGCGCCGGGCCGCTGGCCATGAAACGCGAAGCGCGTGAGCTGGCGGTCGAACTCCAGGCGCGTCAGGTCCGGCTGGAAGAACACGTGGCGCGCCTGGAGTCTCTGCAGCAGGAAACCGCCGCTCTGGAGACCGAGCTCGAACGCCTGCGGGTGTTGCAGGTCTCCCGCGAGAAAGACCGCGTCGCCCTGGAACACGACATGCGCAAGCTGGGCGATGACCTGGCCCGCACCAACTCGCGCCTCTCGGTGGCCCGCCTGGAACTCGATCGGCTGCGCCGCGACGCCGAGAAATCGGCCGAGCAGCGCGAGCGCAACCGGGCCGCCGTCGAAGCCAAGGAGCGGCTGCGCGCGGAACGCGAAGAAGCCATCGAGACCGAGCGCCAGGAACTGGAGAAGCTGGAAGCGCAGTCCGTCACCATTGGCGAGGAGCACGCCGCCACCCGCGCCGGCCTGGCTGGGCTGGAGGAACGGCATCGCGGAGAGCGCACCGCCATGGCCCGGCTGGAACAGCAATTCCGCGAGATTGCCAACCGCCGCAACGCCATCGCCTCGGAGATCGAGCGGCTGGGAGAACAGCGCGCCCGCCTGCTGGCCGACAACATCGAACTGGACCAGTTGGCGGCTCAACTGGGCGAGCGGATCGGCGCCCTGGAAACGCTGGTCAACGAGCTGGCCACGCGGGACACAGCGATGCGGGAAGCCCTCCGCGCAGGTGAAGAAGAACTTAAGATAATCCGAGCTAACGTTCAGACATATCTGGAGAAGCGCTCACAGATCGAAGTTGACTTGGTGCGCAAACAGGCGGAGCTGAAGTTCCTCGACGAAACCAGCCGCAAGGAACTGGGTTGCGCGGTCGAGGAACTGGCTTCGGCCGACGATCCCATTCCCGATCCCGACACTATTGCCGAAGCCGAAAAATCGGCCGGCGAAATCCGCGAACGCATCGAAACCTTGGGCCCCGTGAACGCCGCCGCCGGGGAGGAGTTCCAGGAGGCCCAGCAACGCCAGGACTTCCTCACCGCGCAGCGCCAGGACCTGATCGATTCCATCCGCGACACCGAGAAGGCCATTCAGGAGATCGAGCAGGTTTCGCGCCAGAAGTTCGGGGAAGCTTTCGAAGCCATCAACCACAACTTCCGCGGGATCTTCTCGACGCTCTTCGGAGGCGGCACCGGGGAGATGCGGCTCACCGACCAGGACAACCTGGCCGAGTCGGGCATAGACATTGTCTGCTCACCCCCCGGCAAGCGTCTGCAGAACGTGCTGCTGCTTTCGGGCGGCGAGAAGGCGCTCTCCGCCGTAGCCCTGCTGATGGCCATCTTCCAGCACTCCCCCAGCCCGTTCTGCATCATGGACGAGGTGGACGCCCCGCTGGACGAGTCCAATATCGGCCGCCTCACCAAGCTTTTGGCCGAAATGTCGCTGGGCACGCAGTTCGTGGTGATCACGCACTCCAAGCGCACCATGGAAGCGGCCCAGGCGCTGTATGGCGTGACCATGCAGGAACCGGGCGTATCGCGCCTGGTCTCCGTCCGCTTCCACGGCGAAGCCGCCGCTCCGGCCGCGTAAGCGCCGCGCCTGGCCGATAGCCGGGAATCAGCTCAGCACCAGGCGATTCGCGGCCCTCGTTTCCAGCCCACGGCCGAGGGTGACCAGCGTCGCGTTCATTCTCACGGCGAAGGCGGAGAGCGATGCGGCGGTGCGCCAACCCATACAGTCATCCTGGACCAGGCGGTCGTCTACCCGCGCAACCCGTTGAAAATGCGATGGCTTCCGGTTCTGCCTCGCCGGGCAGGCGCGGCTTAACCCTGGCTGGGCCGCGGCGTCCGCTGGGCGATTGGAGAGCATGGAAAAACGCTTGCAACGGAGGGGGTTCGGTGTATAGTAGGGGAGTTTAGGGTACCAAGATAGGAATTCCGGTCAAACATTCAAGGAGGATTATCCGTGAGAACTGCTGTGTTTGCGTCCATGGCGTTGCTGCTCCTTGGTGCATCTGCAGTGGCAGCGGCCGATATCAGCGGCAAGTGGGCCGCCCAACTCCCGGGGCTGGGCCACCTTCTTCTGGAGCCCACCTTCACCTTCAATGTAGATGGCGCCAAGCTCACGGGCACCATGACGTTTCCGTTAGGCGACCAGGTTTTCCGCCTGGAAATCACCGAAGGAAAGGTCGGCGGAAATGACGTTTCTTTCGTGGTTGCCGGCAAAATCGGGAACAACGACATGAAGTGGATTTTCAACGGCAAGATCGCGGGCGACCAGATCGAATTCACGATGACGGTGCAGGGCGGCCCGGGAGACGCGGCTCCGCGGGAGTTTGATGTTACGGCCAAGAGGGCCGGCTCTTAATCGCGGTTTGGGCCGGCATCGTACAAGAGAGGCGATTATGAAGACAAGGCGGCAGATCAGCCGGAGAGAGTTCGTTGGCGCCAGCGTGGCGGCGACCGGCGTGGCGGCTCTGGGGATGACTCCAGCGGTGAGCTCGGCAGTCGAAAGCAAAATCCCAAGCTTTAACCCTCAAATGGAATACCGCCGGTTGGGCAAGACCGGGCTGATGGTCTCGGCTATCGGCTTGGGCGGCCACTGGAAACGGATCCAGGCGGTGGTGGGAGGCGGCCCGCGCTACTCGGTCGACAGCCCGGACTTCATGAAGAACCGCGCCGACGTGCTCGATCGATGCATGGCCGTGGGCATCAATCACCTCGACACGGTTGAGGCCAACGAAGTACGGGTCTACGCCAAGTTGCTGACCGGGGAGCGGCGCAAGGGCATGTATTTTGGGTATGGCTGGCCGCAGAAGGAACCCCGGGTCGCGCAGTTCCAACGGGCCAAGGCGCTGATGAAGGGTCTCGACGAGAACCTGCAGGAGACCGGTCTCGACTACGTCGATTGGTGGCGGCTCACCGCGTACGAAAACGGCGGCGAGCACACCTTCCACGATGCCGAAGAGATGATCGCCGCGCTCGATCAGGCCAAGCGGCAGGGCAAGGCGAGATTCACCGGCGTTACGTCGCACGACCACGGGTGGCTGAAGATGATGATCGAGCAATACCCCGCGCAGATGGACGTGGTGCTGTTCCCCTACACCTCGGACACGAAGGCGCTGCCGCAGGACAGCCTGCTCGATACCGTCCGGAAATACGATGTTGGCGTGCTCGGGATCAAGCCCTTCGCCAGCAACTCACTATTCAAAGGCGACGGTTCTCCCGGCAGCCCGTTCGCCGAAGAAGATGCCCGGCTTGCGCGCATGGCGGTCCGCTACATTCTGCTGAACCCGGCGATCACCGCGCCCATACCGGGCCTGACCACGGTCGCCCAGGTGGAGAACATGGCGAGAGCGGTGCGGGAGCGGCGGGAACTGGACCTGAAGGAATCGGGCGCCCTGCGGCGGGCCAACCAGGAAATGTGGGCGAAGCTGCCGGAGAACTATCAGTGGCTGAAAAAATGGGAGTACGTCTAGGGCGCATTTCGGCGTCGATCGCCGTGGCCGTTTTCCTGGTTGCGCCAGGGCCGGCGCGAGCGGCCAGCAACGATCGATGCCTGGTGTGCCACGTCAACTACAAGACCGAGGAACTGGCGGCCAAACACCTGAAGCAGGACGTTGGCTGCGAGCAGTGTCACGGCGCCTCCAACGCACATTGCAGCGATGAAGACAACCTCACCGCGCCCGAGAAAATGTACCCCCGGTCCAAGATCGCAGCAGCATGTGCGGAGTGCCATCCCAAGCACAAAGAGAGCGCCGCCAACGCCGACATGAAGGCGAAGGTTTGTACCGACTGCCACGGCAAGCACCGTCTGGCGGTCCGCACGCGCGTGTGGGACAAGGAGACCGGCAAACTGGTCAAGGAGAACTGAACCGGGATAGCCAGCCTGGGAACGGGGCCGGAACGAGGAGCGGGACCCATCGGGGCGCTTCAGGCCGATGGTCGCGGCGCCCAGGCGCTGGCGGGCCGCGGCCGGGCGCGTCCTTCGCGCCGCACTTCGCGCCGCAGCAGCACTGCAACGTGCACGCGGAAATGGTAATATTGATCTTTTACTATTTTCGGGAATGCATTTTCTTCTTTTGGGAGGAGGGCTATGCCAGGCAAACACGGTTTGATCGACACCATCAAGCACATCGCCTTTGAAGAGGAGCCGGAGAAGCCGGCGGCCAGCACCCCGCACGCCGCTGTCCCGGCGGCCACCCCGCCATTCACCACGCCGTTCGCCACGCCATTCACCCCAGGGGCGGCCAGCGCGGCTCCGCCGGTGGCTTTCACGCCGCCCATCGACGTTGGGGCGGTGCCGGATAGCGACGAAGCCTACCGGAAGATTTTCGCCAAGACCGATTTCGAAGCCACCGACGCGGCCGCGACCATCCACAAGTACCTGGAACCGCTCAAGGCCATCCCCGACTCGGTGATGTCTCCCAACGTGAAATTCAAGTCGGCCGCGCTTCAGGCCAAGGCCATAGCGGGATTGACGGAAGACAGCATTCTGGCGGTCTTCGACACGCTGGCAGCCCGGGTGCAGCAGGAGAAAGACGCTTTTGAAACAAAAGCGCAGCAATTTGCGTCTAGCCAGATTGCAGGCCGCCAGGACCGCATTAGCCAGATCAGCGCCCAGATCACCCAGCTTCAGCAGGAGCTCGCTCAGTTGTCCGGCGAACTGGCGGACGCCCAGGGTAAGAGCGCCAGTGCGCGCAGCCAGTTCATGGCAGCCGCGCAACGCCGCGCGAGTGAAATCGAACAGCAGAAGGCCCAGTACGCCGCTCTGCTGAAAGGATAAGAGTTCGTCATGAGCCTTTCACCGGTTCCCAGCTTCACTTCAGGTTTGCAGGGCTATACGCCCAAATCGTTCTGGAAGCGTCCCGAGGGCCCCTTCGGCATGGTGGTGCTGGTGGCCCTGATCGTCGGCGGGTGCATCGGCCTGTATGTCATCCTGCCGTTCCTGATCACGCTATTGGCGAACACGCTGTACGCTGTGGCCCTGGCCGGAGCGCTGGTGGTGATTCTCTGGCTGGCGTTCAATCCAACTTTCCGCACGGCCGTCAGGAACCTGTTTCAGAATTCGGTGCGCTGGTTTGCGTCCTGGGTGGTGGAGACCGATCCCATCGGGATTCTCCGCAACAACCTGGACGACATGAAGAAGGAGAAAGCCGACCTCGACCAGACGCTGCAGCGGTTCGCGGGCAGTTGCGAGCGGCTGCAGCGGAGCATCGCCGCCAAGAACGACGAGATCACCGGTCTCGGCCACAAGGCCGCCAAGGCGGCGGAGATGGCGGGGGCCGCTAGAGATCCGATGGAGCGCGAACGCCTGATGCTGGAGCGCCAGACCTTCCTGGAGAAGGCCGGGATGCTGATGCAGGGCGTGAAGCAGCTTCAGGCCCTGGAAGAGCAGACCTCCAAGATGCTGACTACTTTCCAGCACTGGTCGCAGATCGCCGACAGCAAGATCCAGCGGACCGAGAACAAGGTCGGCTTCCTGGCCGAGCAGCGCAAGATGATTCTGGACGCCAAGGCGACTCTGGGCGTTGGCCAGCGGTTGCTGCGCGGCAATCCGGAACAGTTGAAGATGGTCGATATGGCCCTGGACTTCCTCGAAGAGGACACGTCCCGCACCTTGGGAGAGATTCGCGAATTCTCCCGCTATACCGACAAGCTGCTGACCGACGACCAGATCGAATCCGGCGCGGCGGCCGACGAAGCATCCGCCAAATTTGCCGAGTTCAACCAGAAGCTCCTGACGTCCGGCAATCAGCCCGCGGGCTCCGACATGATCGGGATTCCCGGGATGGCCGCGGCGCCGGAGCCGCCCGGAGTTCCACCGGCCGCGCCCGGCGCGAAGGGCCCGAGCGATTACGACAGCATGTTTAAATAGACACTTCCATACGAGTTGAGAGGACTGAGAGGACTAAGCCAATGGCGCGTTTGAAGCCGCAAGCGAAGTTTTTCCTGATTGTTTTGCTGGTGGTGGGGGTGCTCGTCGGACTGCGCTCCGCCATGCAGCACGGTCTGATTCCAACACCCGGCATCATCAAGTCGGTGGTCGCCACCCGCGTGAACCTGCCGCCGCAAACCGAGGCGCAGGTCGCCAACGTGCAAGCTATGCCGTATCCGTCCACCGCCAGCGCCAGCGTTTCGGCCACGCGCATGCCGTTCGACATCTGGGAGTGGAACGCCATGTTCGCCCTGCTGTACGCCAACGGCGGCAAGGAGACCACCAAGGGTTCGCTGATGGAGAAGTACAGCGTGAACCTGGTGTTGCACCGCGAGGACTCCAACTCGCAAATGAAGGCCGACCTGCTGACCTGCGCCAAGCAACTCCACGATGGCGAGAAGACCTGCTCCTCGGGCGCCGCGGCCCTGGTGGTCATGGGCGATGGCGGAGGCCAGTGGCTGGCCGATCTGAATCCGCAACTGAAGAAACTCGGGCCGGAGTACCAGGCGGTCATCATCGGCGCCGTGGGCCGCTCCAACGGAGAGGACGCGCTGCTCGGCCCCGCCGAGTGGAAGTCGAATCCGCAGAGCATGAAGGGCAAGACCGTGGTGGGCGTGATCCGCGACGGCGACTGGAATATCGCGCTCAACTACATGGGGTCGAACGGTTTGAAGAACAACCCCGACCTGACCACCTACGACCCCGACGCGGTCAACTGGATCGCGGCTCCGGACGAGGACTACATCAAGGCGGTCACCGAGGTGTACGTGCCCAACCGCTGTGAAGACCGCAAAGTAGTGAAGGACGGCCGGACGACGGGCGAGACCACCAAGGCTTGCCCCGACGGCGTGGTGACCTGGACCCCCGGCGACGAACAGGCCGTGCACGGCCGCCCCGGAACCACCAAGATCGTCTCCTCGCACGAGTACGCTTCGCAGATGCCCGCGGTCATCATGGGCATCAAGAAGTTTTTCAGCGACAATCGCGACGAAGTGCATGGCCTGTTGGCGGCCAGCTTCCAGGCTGCCGACCAGTTGAAAGCCTTCGATGCCGCCCGCCGCAAAGCCGGCGACATTTCCGCCAAAGTCTACAACGACCAGAACGGAGACTACTGGTACGGCTACTACATGGGCCTGCGCGATCCCAAGAGCGGCCAGCCGTTGGGCGGGTCGGCGGTTTTCAATCTGGAGGACAACGTCAACTATTTCGGACTGGATGGCAAGCACAACAACAACATGCGCGCCACCTACGAGACCTTCGGCAAGATCGCCACGCAGAATTACCCGCAACTGTTCAAGGACAATCCCATTCCGCCGTATAAGGAAGCGGTGGACACCTCGTTCATTTTCGGCGCGCAGGCGCTGCTGAACACCAGCGGCGTGCAGGGCGCCAGCGCGGAGACGGTGGATTACGCCAAGCAGGCCGCCAGCGGCACGGTGGTCGGCCACAAGGCCGTGTACATCAACTTCGCCACCGGAAGCGACCAGCCTTTGCCGAGCAGTCTGCCCACCCTCAGCGAGCTCAAGGATGCCCTGGCCATCAACTCGCAGTTGGCGCTCCAGATCGACGGCTACACCGACAACGCCGGCAGCGACTCCGTAAACGTCCCGTTGAGCGAGAAACGCGCTCTGGCGGTGAAACGGTTCTTCCAGCAGGCGGCGCCGATGAGCTTCCCCGAAGCGCGTTTCAAGAGCGTGTCGGGCCACGGTTCCCAGGACCCGATCGCCTCGAACGATACGGCCGGAGGCAAGGCGCTGAACCGCCGCGTGGAGATTAGCCAGATCGGCCAGTAGGCGCCGGGGCCGTCCGGCGCCCGTGGCTCCTCCGCCCGGCTTCATACCATGACTCCCGTTGCGGCGTTGTTCGCCCCTAACTCGGTTCTAAGCGGAAAGGCGGTCCGGATCCTGGTTGCCACCCAGGTCATGATCGTCCTCGCGCTGTGGGCCTTCAATCCGTTCGTACTGCTTCCCAAACCACTCGAAGTATTACGCGCGCTGGGAGATATGTGGCAGGAGGGGCTCGGAGCGGAGCTGATCACCAGCTTCTATCTGAACCTGCAAGCCATCGCCGTCGCAACCGTGCTCTCACTGCTGATGGCATATGCGATGGTCATGCCCTTCTTCCGCCCCGTCGTCGCATTGATCGGCAAGCTCCGTTTTCTGTCGCTGGTCGGATTGACTTTCTTTTTTACGCTGATGACCAGGAGCGGTCACCAACTGAAAGTGTCGCTGCTGGTGTTCTCGGTTTCGGTATTCTTCGTCACCGGAATGGCCGACGTGATCGATAGTATCCCCAAAGAGAAGTTCGACCTGGCGCGCACGCTGCGGATGGGCGAGTGGCGCGTGGTTTGGGAAGTGATCGTGCTTGGCCAGGTGGACAAGGCGTTCGACGTGCTCCGGCAGAATGCGGCCATCGGCTGGATGATGCTGACCATGGTGGAAGGCATCGTCCGCTCCGAGGGCGGCATCGGAACTATTCTGCTCGACCAGAACCACCACTTCCGGCTGGCCGCAGTCTTCGCCATCCAGTTGACCCTCCTCATGCTCGGCTTGCTCCAGGACTACGGCATCGGCATGACGAAGAACCTGTTGTGCCCTTATGCGGCGCTGACGCTGGAGCGGAAATAATGGCAAGCACTCCTTACAGCCTCGGCCAGACGCTGCTGAAGATCGACAACGTGTGCCTGGAGTACGATGGCCGGCCGGTGCTCAAGAACGTCAACGCCGAGGTGCGCAAGATCATCGTGCCGGGCAGGGTACAGGGGCAGGTGGTGGGAATCCTGGGTCCTTCCGGATGCGGCAAGACCACCCTGTTCCGTATCATTGCGGGCCTGGCTCCGCCCACTTCGGGCCGGGTTTCGGTGAACGGTTTCGACCGGCCCGTCCGGGCGGGCGAGGTTGGCGTGGTGGCCCAGAGCTACCCGCTTTTCGAGCATCGCACCGTGTTCGGAAACCTGATGTTGGGGGCGAAACAGAAGGAAAAGGACTCCCAGGTTGCCCACGACAAGGTCATGGCGTTGCTGCGTGAATTCGGGCTGGAAGACAAGTTCAATCTGTACCCCGCCCAGTTGTCGGGCGGCCAGCGGCAGAGATGCGCCATTATCCAGCAGATCCTGTGCAGCGAGCACTTTTTGCTGATGGACGAGCCGTTCAGCGGCCTCGACCTGCTCATGCTGGAGAAGACTTGCGAGTTGATCGCCAAGGTCGCCGATATGGACGACCTCAACACCATCATCGTGGTCACCCATGACGTCACCGCCGCGTGCTCGGTGGCCGACCATCTCTGGCTCATGGGCCGCGATGCCGACAGCGAAGGGAACAAGCTCCCCGGCTCGCGCATCGTGCAGGAGTACAACTTGATCGAGCGCGACCTGTGTTGGCAGCCCAACATAATTACCACCCCGCAGTTCACCAGCTTCGTTCGTGAAGTGAAAGAGGAATTCAGGAGACTCTAAATGAAGAAGCCAGCCGAAATCGACCTCTTGGTTTGTAAGTGCAAGTCCTGCACTCATTGGGAAATCGGAAGGGACGTCATAATCTGTAAGACCTGCGGTTTGACTCTGCCGGCCAAAATTACGGTAGACGACCATCACATGCTTCACTGGCAGAAGCACGAGCGCTAGCCCGCGGGCAGTTTGCCGCCGCGCGCGACGCGACTGGGACTGTGTTTGCAACCCCATCCTGACGCCAGCCTCGATTCCGCCCACCGGCGGCCACAACTTCTCTCCCTGTACGGCGCACCTCCGGCGCTCACGCTCGCCGCCGTGGGCTGCGTTCTGGCGTTCACCCTGTTTCAGTTGACGCGCCGGGCCAGTTTCACCCTGGACCTGGAGGTTTCCGCGCCGGCATCGCGCCAGGTCCGGCTTTTCTGCGATGCCGGAGCGGGGTTCGGCGCCGATCGCCCGCGGGCCGCCGCGTTGGTTGGGAATCCAGGCGGGCTTCAACACGCTGTTCTGGAACTCCCGAAGGGGAGGCTCCTGGCAGTCCGGCTCGAGTTTTCGCCGGCCGGAGGCGCTGTTTCCGTGCGCCGCGCGGATATTCGCGGAGCCCGCGGCGTGGTGGCGCCGCTGTGGGTGGTGGCATCCGATGGCTCCGCCGTGGTTCTCAGACCGCGCGAGCCCTTCGACTATGCCCAGGCCAAGGCCGTGCAGAGGATTCCGGCCATTCTCGCCGGCAATGCAATTCTGATCGGGCTGGCGCTGTCGATCTATGCGGCTCGCCGGCCTCTGCTGCGGCTGTGGCGCTGGTGGCGGCGCATGACGCAACACGCCGGCGCGAAACTCGAGCCCGCGGCGGAACGTCTCTCCGCCCCCGGTTTCATCCGCTTCGATGCGGCCGCGATCTGGTTCTACCTGGCCTGCCTGGCGGCCTTCGCCATTGCCAGCCTGGCGAATTTCAACGGGTCTTCCGTGGGTGTATTCGCCTCGGATTACCGGTACGCGCCTCCCGCCCGGCCGCTGCTCGGCATGGCCCGGGGAATCCGCTCCGACGAGTGGGCCTATCACACCCCCGCGATTCTCAACCAGGCGCTCCGCCAGGATCGTTTCGCCTTTCGGCAGACCGCCCTCGGCGGCCACGCCATTTCGCTGGTGGGGAACGTGCCCGTGCGGCACGTCTCCACGCTGTTCCGTCCGCAGTTCTGGGCGTTCTTCTGCTTGCCCGTGGATCGCGCCTACGCGGTTTACTGGCAGTCAAAGGCGTTTCTCCTGCTCACCGGCGTGTTCACGTGGCTGCTGCTGGTGACCGGCAGCAGCTTCTGGTCGGCCGTGGGCGCGCTGTGGTGCTTTTTCTCGCCGTTCACCCAGTGGACGTACTCCTGGACGTCGCTGCTGCCCGAGATGGTGGGCCTGGCCTGCTTCATCATGGTCCTGGCGTGCTTCCTGACGGTTGGCCGCAACCCCATCGCCCTGTTGGCCGCATCGATGGGGACGGCGGCTTGCGCCATCAACTTCGTTCTGTGCGGCTACCCGCCGCATCTGATCCCGCTGGGCTGGCTGATGGCGATCTTCGTGGCCGGTTGGTCGGCGGCCCATTGGGTTTCGATTGCCGCGCCCCAGGGCCGGTGGCGCAGGGTGCTGGCGATTGTGGCGGCCGGATTGCTCGTGTGCGCCGTGGGATGGTGCGTCTTTGTGGACCTGCATGCCGCCATCTCCGCCGCGGCCAACACCATTTATCCCGGCAGGCGGGTGCTGGCGGGCGGCGCAAATCTCTCGCCCGCTGCCATTCTCACCCACTTCCTGGAATGGAGCGAGACGGAACAGCGCTACCCGGCGGGCATGATCGACATTTGCGAGGCCGTGGGATTCCTATGGCTCGCCCCGTTCACCCTGTTCCGGCGGCCAATGCGGGAGCTTGCCCGCGCCCGGCGTATCGTGCTCGCGTCGCTGTGGACGGTGTTCCTGTTCCTCGGCGCATGGGCCATCGCGCCCATTCCGTCCTGGATGGGCCGGCCCTTCGCACTCGACCGGACGTTCAGTACGCGCTGCCTGCCCGCGCTGGGGCTGGTCAACATCGCCATCGTGGCTCTGTTCATGGCATCCCGGCGGCGGCCGGCGCCCACGCGGCGCGGCGCCCTGCTTCGCGCCCTCACGGTCCTGATCCCCTTCGGACTTCTTCTGTTTGCGGTGAACCGTCTGAACGGGAACCGTTTCCCGGCGATGGAAGTGGCGTTCAGCGCGTGTCTTGGAGGGGCCGTGATAGTGTTCCTGCTGGAGGGCCGGAAGACCGCCCTGGCGGTCATGCTGATCGTTCCGCAGGCGCTCCTGTTCGGCGCCGTAAACCCCGTTCAACGAGGGCTGGACGTGGTCCTGGAGTCGCCGCTCGCGCGGTTCGTGCGCAGCCATCCCGGCATGTTGGCCGGGAAATGGATGGTGTTCGCCGACGCTCCCGCCGCTTCCGGTTTCCTCACGGCCAGCGGTTGTCAGGTCTACACCGGTCTCACGTACCTGCCCGACGTGGATCATTTCCCGATGTTCGCCTCGGCCGGGCTGGATCTGCGGGTTGTCAACCGCACCGGGTATCGCACCGCCCGTTTGGCGGGAGCAGACACGGCCGGCTGGGTGGAGTTGCTGGATGTGGGGTTCGTTCGATGGCACGTGAGCCCGTTCGACCCCCTGCTGCGCCAACTCGGCATCCGCTATTTCGCTTTCGCCGAGCGGCCGCCCGACGAAGTGGCTTCCCGGCTGACGCCGCTTTCAGACACTCCCGTGGGCCGGTTGTGGTTGTACCGGGCGGACTGAACTTATGTTGCCAGCCGGCAGGACTATCCCTCAGTGCGCGGTCTGCGAATCCAGCCGTCTGGAGTACAAGTTCACCGTGGACGCGTCCCCGGTCTGCGGCTGCGAGGATTGTGGACTTCTCTTTCTGAACCCCCAGCCGTCCGCGCTGCCGGATGATCCGCCGCAGCCGCCGTGTGAGGCGAATGACGCCGAGCGGCACATCGACCACCTCGTGCGGTATTCCGGCATGCGCCAGGGCCGCTTGCTTCTGGTGGGCGCCGATGGGGGCCTGGCGGCGGCCGCCGGGCGCGCCGGATTCGAGGTTTCCGCGATGGCCCCGGCGGAGTTCGAAACCACCTCGGCCGGCCATCTGCCCGCCCCGACCGACGCCTGCATCCTGTTCTGCGCCCTGGAGAAGTTCACGGACCCGGCCTCGGCCCTGCGAAAGGTCCGCGGCCTGCAGGCGGGCGATGGCGCGTTGATGTTGGTGTCGCCCTCCACCGGCAGCCCCGCCGCCCGCCGCTGGGGCGCTTCCTGGGGGGAATTCAATCGCGCCAACCGGTTCTATTTCTCCGTGGACACGTTGCAGAGCCTGCTCGTCAAATCCGGATTCGGCGACCTCGCCTTCACCCCCGACCGCAGCCAGGTATCGCGCGGCAAGGCGTTCCGCCCGATGTATGGCCGCGTGGTCTGCCTCGCCCGTCCCAAGCCGCCGGCCGGCGCGCCGCTGCTGTCGGTCATCGTTCCGGTTTACAACGAGCGCACGACCTTTCAGGAATTGATCGGGCGGGTGCTCGCCAAGGACATCCAGGGGATTTCGATCGAGGTGGTGATCGTGGAGAGCAACTCGACCGACGGCAGCCGCGAGTTGGTCGCCCAGTGCCGCGATCATCCCCGCGTGCGCATCGTCTATGAGGACCGGCCGCGCGGCAAGGGCTACGCCGTCCGGACCGCCTTCGAGGCCGCCACGGGCGACATCATCCTGATACAGGACGCCGACCTGGAATACGACGTCGACGATTATGACGCGCTGGTCCGCCCCATCCTCCGCCACCAGCGGAACTTCGTGCTGGGGTCCAGGCACAACCCGTCGGGGAACGGCCGGAAGATCCGCGAGTTCGCCGGATCGCCCGCCGTCGCCGGCTTCTTCAACTTCGGCCACATGCTTTTCCTGGCGCTGTTCAACCTGCTCTACAACCAGCGATTGAGCGATCCGTTCACCATGTTCAAGGTGTTCCGGCGGGAGTGCCTTTGGGGCCTGGCTTTCGAGTGCAACCGCTTCGATTTCGACCATGAACTGGTCGTCAAGCTGCTCTGGAAAGGTTACCAGCCACTGGAGCTGCCCGTAAACTACCGGTCGCGCTCGATGGCGCAAGGCAAGAAGATAAGGGTGTTCCGCGATCCGCTCACCTGGATTCGCACGCTGGTGAGGCTGCGCATCGCCTGCTGGCGTTCCGACCCGGAGGTGCGGCGGCCGTGAGCGGGGCGCGGGACGCTGCGCGAACTCACCCGAGAACAGACGGGTCGGAAAGCAGATCCCCAGCTCTTGGCCGTCCACCATGTCACCAAATTCTGCTAACCTCGGGAATTCGGAGACCGAATCTATGCCAGCCAAAGCCGCCAAAGCTCCCGTCCGCGCCAAGCGCACGAAGGCCGAAACGCAGAGTGAATTCGAGGAAATCGAGGCACAGTCCGCCGCTGCCCGCGAGTCCGCCGATCCAAAGATTGAAGAAGCTGCCCGCCGCCACGAATTCGAAGTGCGGGAGACCGTGGAGGGTGTCACCGTCGAATCGGCCGTCCAGCGTATTTCCGCTCTGGGCGTCGAGATATCGAGAGCGCTCTCCGGCTTGTCCGGGAAGTTGACTGAGGAGATCCAGCTTCTCGCCTCCGTGCGCGAAGCCGTTGCACTGGAACGCAAAGAGCTGGAACGCCTGCACCAGATCGACGTTGCCGCTACCGCCGTGGACCAGCTTGTGCAGGACTACGGCCGCCAGAAGCTGGAACTCGAAACCGAGATCGCCGCCCGCCGAGCCGCATGGGAGCAGGAAGCCGCACGCGCCGACCGCGATCGCAAGGAGCAGGAAGAGGCCATCAAGAAACAGCGCCAACGGGAGGCCGAAGACTTCGAGTACAGGAAAACACAGGAGCGCAAAAAGGCCCAGGACAAGTACGACGAGGAGATTCGCGTACAGGAAAAGAAGAACCAGGAGAAGCAGGAGACGCTCGAAAAGGGCTGGCAGCTTCGCGAGGCGGCACTGAAGGAACGCGAAGAGGAACTGGCGCGGCTGCGCAAGGAATCCGAGACGTTCCCCAAGCGGTTGGAGGTGGAAGCCAACGCCGCCGCCGAGCGGGCCAGGCGCGACTTGGAGGCGCGGATGCAGCAGGAAATTCTCGTCATGAAGAAGGACGCCGAAGCCGAGAAACGGATCGGCGAGCTTCGCGTGAAGACGCTCGAAGAGGCCGTGGCCCATCAACAGGCGCAGATCGCCGCCCTAGAGAAGCAACTCGCCGACGCCAAGCAGCAGGTCCAGGACATCGCCGTGAAGGCCATTGAAGGCGCCAGCGGCGCCAGGGCGCTCGCACACATCAATCAGATTGCGATGGAGCAGGCCAAGAACCGGCCGCAGGGCTGATCGGCTACCCCCCCGCGCCAACCCGCTATAATCGTCTTGTCCCTCAAGGAGCGCACCCACCATGCAGTCGCGCCGCAATTTCATCGGTAACGTCGCCGGCGGTTTGGCTGGCACGCTGGCCGGGTCGAACGCCCTCGGCGCGGGCGACCGCATCCGCATCGGCATCATCGGACCGGGCGACCGCGGCAAGGAGATCCTCCGCCAGGCGCTGGCCTTGGGTAACGTCGAATGCATCGGCGCGGCCGACGTCTACACGCGCCGGCTGGATGAGGCCCGCGCCATCGCTCCCAACGCCAAGACGTATGTAGACTACCGCCGTCTGCTGGAAGACAAGGACATCGACGCGGTGCTCATCGCGACGCCGCAGCACCTGCACGCCGAAAGCTTCACCGCCGCGCTCGACGCGGGCAAGCACGTCTACCAGGAAAAGACCATGGCGTTCACTGTGGAGCACGCCAAGCGCATGCGCGCGGCCTGGCAGCGCGCGGGCGCCGGGCACGTGGTCCAGATCGGCCATCAGTGGGTCTCCACCGGCCAGTTCCCCGACGCCGCCGGCTTCCTGAAACCCGAGCTGATGGGCAAGATCACCGTCGTCCACGGCCACATGTACCGCAATACGCCGCACGGTAAGCCGCAGTGGTCGCGCCAGGTCTATCCCGATATGACGCCCGCCAACATCGCCTGGAAGGCGTTCCTGGGCGAAGCGCCCGACCGGCCCTTCGACGCCAACCGTTTTCTCAACTGGCGCTTCTTCTGGGATTACTCCGGCGGCAACGTCTTCGAGAACATGTGCCACCAGCTCTCCTTCTGGTACAAGGCCATGGGCTTGAGCATTCCCGCCAAGGTCACCATGACGGGCGGCCTCTACCTGTGGAAGGACGGCCGCGAAGTGCCCGACACCATGAACGTCTCCATGGAACATGCCGAGGAGTTGCTCTTCACCTGGGACTCCGGCTTCGGCAACGAGCGCCTGGCGGTGACCGAGGACGTGCTGGGCGACAACGGCTCCATTTCGCGCACGCCGCAGAGCATCCGTTACCAGCCCGAACCGAAGACCCGGCCCGACGGCAACGAAATGACCGGCCTGACCAAGGCCGATCCCAAGGCTCACATGGCGAACTTCCTCGACAACATTCGCGGCACAAGCCGGCAATTGGCGTGCCCCTTCGATCTGGGCTTCCGCGTGGCCATCGCCTGCCGCATGGCTGTGGAAAGCTACCGGCTCGGGCGCACCGTGCGCTGGGACGCGGCGCGGGAAGAGATTGTGTAGGCTGGGACCGATGGTGATCCGCGCAGCGCTGTGCATGCTCTTGATCGCCGCGGCAGTTCCCGCGCAGTGGAAGCGGTATTCGGAGTCGGACGAACCAGGAGCGGTAGATTCGCCGCCTGCCCACGATCTGCGGTACTTCCGGGTGGACCCCTGTTCCCGAAACGATGAGAAGGAACGGTTCGGGTACTGCGAGCCCGATGGCGAGACACAGCGGTGGGCCCGGACGCGCACGAACCTGCGCACTGTCGGGAAGATCGGCGACTTCACCATCTACGACCTGGAGTACTTCCTTGATATCGGCTATCCAGGCCCCCATCTGAGATCGGTTCTCGTCGAGACGCCTGGACATCTATTCCACGAGATCTACCTGCAGGAGAGCCTGTCCGGGGTGATCTTTCCAACCGAGATCTTGAAGGCAGGGCAACAGCCCGTCATCAAGGTGAAGTGGGACGACAATGGCAATTGCCACATCGTGTATGAGAAGTACTTTGTCATCCTTGGTGACGTCGCGGCGCTGCTGAGTTTTGGGCCCGCAATTCGGGCTGCCGAGAAGGCGCTTCCCAGGGGCAAGAGGACGTATCAACCCATGTCGGAGTTTAACCTCAAATCGCTGGTATACTCCATCGGGACCGAACGGGTAGATGCGATTGGCCAGAAAGTCGCTTGCTGCGATGGCCACATCAGCGTGCCGTTCCGGATCGAAGAGGGGCTTGTGGTTGCGGGAAAAGCAGAGTTCGTTTCGGGTTACTTTTCGGGTTTTGACCAGTGACCTGGGAGCCGGCGTTGATCCCGCCGGCGCGCCTCGCGCAGCGGGCACTGATATCGAATTCGACTCAGGAGAACCTATCGTGAAAGCGGAAATCGGAATCATCGGCGGCAGCGGACTTTATTCCATGCCGGGGTTCGAGGCGCAGGAGGAGATTTCGCTCGACACCCCCTTCGGCCCGCCCTCGGACAGCTTCGTACTGGGCAAACTGGCGGGCCGCCAGGTGGCTTTCCTGGCGCGGCATGGCCGCGGCCATACGGTTTCGCCCTCGGAGCTGAATTCCCGGGCGAACATTTACGCCATGAAGCAACTGGGCGTGGAGCGCATCCTCTCGCTCAGCGCGGTGGGTTCGCTCCAGGAGGAACACCGCCCGCTCGATTTCGTCATCCCCGACCAGTTCTTCGACCGCACCCGCGGCCGCGTCTCCACCTTCTTCGGCGACGGCCTGGTGGCCCACATCAGCTTCGCCGACCCGGTCTGCCCGGAGGTGGCCCGAGTGCTGATGAGCGCCTGCCAGGCTTCCGGCGTCAACGCCAAGCTGGGCGGGACTTACCTTTGCATGGAGGGTCCGGCGTTTTCTACCAAGGCCGAATCCAACGTCTACCGGAGTTGGGGCATGGACGTGATCGGCATGACCAACCTGCAGGAAGCCAAGCTGGCGCGCGAGGCCGAGATCTGCTACGCTACCGCCGCCATGGTGACGGATTACGACTGCTGGCATCCGCACCACGACGCCGTCACGGTGAGCGACATCGTCGCCAACTTGCTGCAGAACGCCGCCAACGCCTGCAAAGTGGTGGCCGAGGCGGTGTCGCGCATGCCCGCGGCCCGCTCGTGCCAGTGCGGATCGGCGCTCGAGCACGCCATTCTCACCGATCGCAAATACGTGCCGATAGCCACCCGCGCCAGGCTGGGGATCCTGATTGACAAGTACTTCGAATAGCCTCATCGCGCGGGAAGTTCTGGATCAGTGCCTGGCCGGATCGGTCCCCGGCGAGTTGCCGCGGGCGCTGATCGAGGACCCCGGCGGCCAAGCCCTTTTCGGCATCCTCGCCGAAGGCCTGGCGGACCGCTTCGAGCCGGTCCTGTGCGACGCCTACGCCCACCTGTTCTCGCAGGCCATCGCCGGCGTCCGTGGGCACGCCGGCGCGGCGGAGCTTGCCGCCCGCTACCGGCGCGTGCGCGTGCCGCGCCCGGCTGCGGGCGATCCGCGGCGCGTGTTCGTGCTCTCGCGCGTGACGCTGGGCGCCGATGTGGCCGTCACCAGCGTCCTGCTGGATGCCGCCAAGCGGCGCTTTCCCGAAGCCCAGGTGGTCTTCGTGGGGCCGTTCAAAAACTACGAGTTGTTCGCCCGCGACCCGCGCATTCAGCATGCCCCGGTGGCGTGGCGCCGCGGTGGCTTGCGCGAACGGCTCAGCGTGGAACCGGAGTTGCGCGAGTTGCTGGCGGACCCGGATTCGCTGGTTCTCGACCCCGACAGCCGCCTCACCCAATTGGGCCTGTTGCCGGTGTGCGCCGAGGAGCGCTATCACCTCTTCGAGAGCCGCTCATACGGCGGCGCGAGCGCCCGCCCGTTGCCCGATCTGGCCGCGGCGTGGGCCTTCGAGACGCTGGGAGTTTCCGGCGCGCCATACCTGGCTCTGGCCGGCGAGCCCCATCCGCGCGGCGCGGTGGCCGTGAGCCTGGGCGTGGGCGACAACCCCGCCAAACGCATCGCCGATCCCTTCGAGCGGAACTTGCTCCGCCTGCTGGCCCTCCGGGGCGCGCCGCTCTGCATCGACAAAGGCGCGGGCGGCGACGAGGCGGCGCGGGTGGAGCGGGCCGTGGCGCAGGCCGGCGTCCAGGCGTCGTTCTGGGGCGGATCGTTCGCCGGTTTCGCATCCATCGTCGCGGCCAGCCGCCTATATGCCGGATACGATTCCGCCGGCCAGCACGTCGCCGCCGCTTCCGGCGTTCCGCTGGTCAGCGTGTTCGCCGGTTTCCCCGCCGCGCGTATGTTCGACCGCTGGCGGCCGGCGGGCCCGCGCTGCGCGGTGGTGCGCGTGGAGCGGGCTGATCCGGCCGAGGTTCTGGAGCGTGTGCGGGAGGCCGTCGCGGGGCTGGGCGTGTAACCAAGGCGATGCGACGGGGAAACCGGCTTACGATCCCTACCAGTAGTCTATCGAGCGGCCCCGCCGCACCTCATTTTGTGACCACGGCGCTGAGCGGAGTGCTGCGCGAACCGCCGCCCGCGAAGAACTTGTACTCTCCCGGCAGCAGTTCCCAGTCGTCCTTCTCTTCGTTGAAGATGGACAGAAACTTGGGATCGATAGCCAGGCTGACGGTCTTCTTTTCGCCGGGCGCCAGGCGAATTTTGTCCCACGCTACCAGGCGCTTGGGCGGCTCCTTGGCGGCCGCCGGCAATCCCGCGTAGACTTGGACGATCTCCTCGCCCTCCCGTTTTCCCGTGTTCCGCACGGTGAACGACACGCTGCCGATCGCCGCCTTCAGATCCGAATACCCGTAGGTCGTGTAGGACAGCCCATGGCCGAACGCGAACAAGGGCTCCTTGCCTTCGGCGTCGAACCATTTGTAGCCCACCTTCAGCCCTTCGGTGTATTCAATATCGAAATCCGGCATCCGGCGGCGCTCGCCGCTTCCGGCCGCGGGCGGACGCATCAGGTTCATGCCGGCGATCGCCGGGTGGGGCAGATCCGCGTCGGAAGCGGCAAAGGAAACCGGCAGCTTTCCGCTTGGATTGACATCGCCGAACAGGATGTTGGCCAGCGCTTCGGCGCCGCGTATGCCCGGATACCAGATCTCGATCGCCGCGCTCACCTGTCCGATCCACGGCATGGCCGCGGGACCACCGGTCTCCAGCACCACGATGGTGTGCGGATTCGCAGCCGCCACCGCGCTCACCAGCTTGTCCTGGTCGCCGGGCAGCGTCAGAGTGGGCAGATCGCGCCCTTCGCTGGTGGGCTGGTTGACGAACACGATGGCCACATTGGCCGCCTTGGCCACGGCCGCAGCGGCAGCCGGATCCGTCCCCTCGTCGAATACCACCTTGGCTTTGGGAAGCTTGGCGCGGATCGCCAGCAGCGGCGAAGACGGGAACCAAACGGCCCCGCCCCAGGGTTGCATCGGCGCCTCGCCCGGCGGATCCACTTGCGCCGAACCGCCTCCCGAGAGCACGCTTGTGTCGGCATGCGATCCAATGACGGCCACCGACTTCAGGGCGGCGGCGTCCAACGGCAAGTGGGTGCCGGCGTTCTTCAGCAGCACCGCAGCCTGTTCGGCGATCTCCTGCGAAATCGCCGCCCCACCGAAGGGATCCACCACTCGGCCGCGCGGCGGATCGTCCACTATGCCGGCGGCAAATTCGGTGCGCAGAATGCGATGCACCATGTCGTCGATTCGCGCCATGGGAACCTCGCCGCTGTCCACGGCCTTCCTCAAGGCATCGCCGAAATACCGGCCGTCGGATTCTTCGTTATCCAAACCAGCCAAAGCCGCCTTGGCGGTGGAATGGGTGGCGCCCCAGTCGGAAATCACGAAGCCCTGGAAGCCCCAGGTCTTCTTCAGCAAAGTGGTCAACAGGTAGGTGTTCTCGCACGACCAGTCGCCGTTCACTTTGTTGTAGGAGCACATCACCATGCCCGGCTGCCCTTCGGTGACGGCGATCTCGAACGCCAGCAGGTCGGTTTCCCGCATGGCGCGCTTGTCCAGCTTGACGTTTCCGATGCCGCGCCCGGTCTCCTGATCGTTGAAGGCGTAATGTTTCACGTCACCGACCACGCGTTGGCTTTGCACACCCCTGACAAACTGAGCCGCCATCTTTCCGGCGAGAATGGGGTCTTCGCCCAGGTACTCGAAGTTGCGTCCGTTGCGCGGCTCGCGCATGAGGTCCATGCCGCCGCCGAGCGAGACGTTATACTGCTGGTCCCGCAACTCGCGGCCGATCAGGGCGCCGTAGCGGAAGGCCACCTTCGGATCCCAGGTAGCCGCCTCGCCGATGGTGGAGGGCAGAAGAGTGGCATAGCGGCCGCGTGCGGCGGCGGCCCGCACTCCCACGGCGGAATCCGCCAGTTGGAGATCCGGAAGGCCCAGGCGCGGAATGCCCTGGACCATGCCCGCTCCCCCGTTCGACCGCGCGCCCGAACTCTCGAAACCGCCGGCGCCGTGCAGCAGCGTGATCTTCTCGTCGAGAGTCATCTGCTCCATGATTAAGTCGGCTCGCCGGTCGGGCGCCAGGGTCTTGTCATTCCACGGACCTTTGAGTGCGTCCGGCTGTGTCCGCCTCTGTGCCAGAGCGGATACACCGAAAATCCCTACCAGGATGGCGGCGGCAACCGCCAGCGCCAGGTCGTTGCTTCGCGCACGATGATTCACGATTTGAGATTCTCCATTCGGCAGTATATGGAAATTGTATCAACTCTACCGGGCCGGCTATCGGCGGGACATCATTTCGCCAAGCCGCGAGAAACAGGGGAGTTCCACCACTCCCTACTTGCGGACGGTTATGGACTGGTTGCCGTCGATATAGGCGACGAACTGAGTGCCCGCGATGGCGGCCACGTCCTTGGGCTTCTTCCTGCCGCCGGAACTCGCTCCCGAATCCACCGCACGCCGGCCGGGCGTGGGACTCGCCGTGGGAGTAGCCCGCACTTTCAACTTCTGCCCGCCCGCGGCATCCACCTGTTCCAACTGGAATGTCATTTCGGTCCGCAGCACCAGCGCCTTCTTTTTGGTTTCGCCCGCCACCTCCCCGGTGACCGCCGCGCCCTTCGAAATCGCCACCATGTCGCCAACCAGAACATCCTTTAAAACGGTGAACTTGAGCGGCGTTCCGGCGCGCGCGTTGAGGGGGATGTCCTCGGCCAGTTCGATGGGGATCGGCACGGCGTCCGAAATGGCAATCAGTTTCTCGGCCGCAGCGGGCGGGGCGGCGCCTGGGGGAGCCGGCGGGGTGGGCGGCAGCGTGGCAGCGGGGTTCGCGGCTGCGGCAGCCGGCGCGGTAGTGGCCGGTTTCGCCGGGGTGGGAGCGTTCGCCGCCGCAACCGATGCCCCCGGTTTGGAGGCGTCGCGCATCGCCTGGATCAACGCTTCCGGCGCTCCTGCCTGGCTCAAGCGGATCAACGCCGCGGTAGAGAGGTCGAACTGCGTTTTGGAAGAGCGGATATGGCCCACGATTACCGGCGTGGGAACCTTGGCCTCCAGCATCTGCACGATGGAATCGTTGGACAGCGGGGCGGGCGCACCGGCGGGCGCGGCGGCATCCGGCCCGGGCGGCGCGGCCACGGCCTGGCTGGGAGCCTCAACCGGCGCCGGCGGAGGGGCAGGCGGCGGCTGGGGCGCCTTGTGCCGGGCCGCCGCCCACCAGATCCCCCCAGCCATCGCCACAGTGCCGCCAACCGCCGCCACAATTGCGAGCGTTCGTCGGGATTTTTTCGGCGCAATGGGAAGCTGCGCGGTGGGCGCGGCTCCCGTGTCGTATTGCAGCTTGAGGTTCTCCAGGGCGGCCAGCAGTTCGTCCATGGTCTGCCACCGCTCGTCGCGGTTCTTCCGCAGGCACTTTCCGACGATCTCGCTCAGTTGCTCCGGCGCCGCGGGATTGATCTGGCGCATCGGCCGGACCTCGTCGCGCAGGATCGCCGTCATGGTGGCGATGGCGGATTCCCCGGGAAAGGCCCGCTGCCCGGTCACCATCTCGTACAGCAGAATGCCGAATGAGAAAACGTCCGAGCGGCCGTCCACCGCCTTGCCCTCGGCCTGCTCCGGCGACATGTAGTTGACCGTGCCCACCACCGTGCCTTGCACCGTCAAGGGAGCCGAAATGCTGGCGGTCTTGGCCGAATCGCTGCACAGACCCGTGAGGGTGGGCTTCGCCAGCCCGAAATCCAGCACCTTCACCAGGCCGGAAGCGGTGACCATGATGTTGCCGGGCTTGATGTCCCGGTGCACGATTCCCGCCGCGTGAGCCGCCGCCAGGGCGCTCGCAATCTGCACCGCGTATTTGAGCGCCTGCGGGATCGGCAGGCCGGTTTCCGGCGCCAGTTCCGCCAGCGTCTTGCCGGCAACCAGTTCCATCACCAGCAGATCGGTTCCATCGTCGGAGAGAATGTCATGTACGGTAATGATGTTGGGATGGCTCAGCCCTGACGCCGCCCGCGCCTCCTGCATGAACCGCAGCCGGGGCGTATCGTCGCCCGATTCGCTTTTGGGCAGGACCTTGACGGCCACCATGCGATTGAGCCGAGTGTCCCTGGCGCGAAAAATCTCGCCCATTCCGCCCGCGCCCAGACGCTCGAGGATTTCGTAATGGGATACCGTCCGGCCAGTCATTGGCTTCTCGCTTTGGATAATTCAGTGTGCCACAGGATGAGCCGGCGTGGAAACGGCCGGGCCCGCTTGAGATCCGCGTCCCGCCTGGAACACCATGGAAGGTATGCCGCCTAAACCACGGGAAAGCGGATCGCCCAAGCGGCCTGCCGGCACCCCTCCGCCGCCGCCCGCCTGGCCGGCGCTGCGGCCGCATGCCTGGCGGGTGTTGGCTCTCTGGGCGGTGACGCTGATGGCCTACTCCAACTCCTTCCGCGCCGGCATGACGCTGGACAACGCCAACATCGTCCAGGACTCGCGCATACAGGCCGCCACCCCCCGCAACGCCGGCCTGATCTTCTCGCAGGAATACTGGTACGGCAGATCCACCACCAATCTCTACCGCCCGCTGACCACGCTTTCCTACCTGTTCAACTACGCCATCCTGGGCAACGGCCCCCACCCCGCCGGCTACCATTGGATCAACTTCGCCCTGCACGCCCTCAACATCCTGCTGGTCTACCTGCTGGGCCTGCTGGTTTTCCGGCGGACCGGCCTGGCGCTGGCGTTGGCCGGGCTGTGGGGCTTGCATCCGGTCCTCACGGAATCCGTCACCAACATTGTGGGCCGCGCCGACGAACTGGCGGCGTTCGGCGTTCTGGCCGCCCTGCTCTGTCACGTAAAGAGCTGCGCGGCCAGTGGAGCGCGAAGGCTGGCATGGCTGGCCGCCGTGGCGGCTGCGGCGGCGGTGGGGATCTTCTGCAAGGAAAGCGCCATCGTGGTGCTGGCGGTTCTCCCGCTGTATGATTTGGCCCTGGGGCGGGGAACTCCGTTCCGGTCGCGCCTGGCAGGCTACGCCGCCTTGTTGCCGGGCGTGGTGGCGTTCTTCTGGTGCCGCGCCGGCATGCTGGCCGCCAGTCCGGCGGGCGTCGTGCCCTTCGTGGATAATCCGCTCCAGGGCGCCGGTTTCTGGACGGCGCGCCTGACCGCCGTAGGCGTCCTCGGCAAGTTGTTCGCGCGGTTCCTCTGGCCGGCGGCGCTATCCTGCGATTACTCCTACAACCAGATTCCGCTGTTCTCCTGGCGGCCCACCTGGGAAGACGCCCAAACGCTCCTGGCGTTGGCGGGATGCGCCGGCGCGGTGGCCGTAGCCCTCCGCTTGCGGCGGAACGGGGCGCTGGTCTTCCTCGTGGGGTTCTGGTTCGTGACCCTCGCGCCCACCGCCAACATCGCCATCCGTATCGGCACCATCATGGCCGAGCGGTTTCTCTATCTGCCCGCGGTGGCCCTGGCCGGCTGCCTGGCGCTAGCCCTCGACGCCCTGGCGCGCCGCTTCACCCCTTCGCCCACCGCCGCCCGAAAGGCCGCCGGAATCGCGGTGGCGGCCATCTGCCTGGCCTGCGGCATCCGCACTTTCGCCCGCAACGCCGACTGGCGCGACGAGATCAGCCTGTGGACCAGCGCCGTCCGCGCCAGCCCACACAGCTTCAAATCGCACATATCGCTAGCCATCGCGCTGAGCGGCGCCGGCCCGGCCGGGCTGGACCGCAGCGTCCGGGAAGCCGCCCTGGGACTCGATATCCTCCGCGATCTGCCCGACTCCCGCAACAGCTCGCTGAGCTACGTTCTGGCCGGGGTGTGCTACCGGCTGAAGGGCGACAGCCTGCCCTCGGGCCAGTGGTGGTATGAAAAGGCCCGCGACACCCTGCTCACCGGCCTGCGGATCAACGGCATCGAGGGGCAACAGGCTCTGGCCATCAACCCGGCGCTGAACCCCAGCAACCACCCCGGCGGGCAGCCTGGCTTGTACCTCGAACTGGGCCGCGTGTACCAGCGGTTATCCCAGCCGAAGCCGGCGCTCGACATCCTGGCCGAGGGCCGCGCCATTCAACCCCTGCCCGAGTTCTCCGAAGAGATGTCGCGCGTGTATCGCCAACTGGGCGACCGGGATGGAACGGCCATCGCCCTCATGGAAGGTGTGGTCCTGAAGCCCGAGGCCACCCGGCTGGTGGCTTCTCTGCTGGCCGTCTACCGGGATTCCTACCCCGCCAGTTGCGCCATCGCCCAATCCGCCGGCGGGTCCAGCATCGACCTGGCATGTCCTTTGGTTCACCGCCATCTCTGCACCGCCTCGCATAACGTGGCTTCCGCCTTCCGGAGCCACGGCCGCCTCGCCAAGGCCGCGGCCACGGCCAACACCGCCATCGCCGAAATCGGCTGCCCGGCGGAGCTGTTCCCGTTTTCAAGGTAAGGCGGCCGCTGGTCTCCGCCCGCCGGCTTGAGCGGTACACTCGTTCTTGGATGCCCGCCTGGATCAACCTGCCCAACCTGTTCACGCTGCTCCGCGTGCTGCTGACGCCGGTGGTGGCCTGGGCGATCCTGACCCACCGCCCCGTGCTGGCCATCTCGCTCTTCGCCCTCGCCGCATTCACCGACTACCTGGATGGCGCGGCGGCCCGCCGCATGGGCTCCGGCACCCCAGCCGGCGCGGTCTTCGATCCCATCGCCGACAAGTGCCTGCTGAGCGGCGTCTTCCTGACTCTGGCGCTGGCGGGCATGCTGCCGTGGTGGCTGGTGGGGGTGGTTTTCGGCCGCGACCTGTACATTCTGCTGGGCGCCGGCCTGCTGCTGCTGACCACTCCCATAAGGCGGTTTCCCCCCAGCATCTGGGGTAAAGTTTCGACTTGTGTACAGATTGGCACGGTTCTGGCCTGGCTGGTCCGTAACATTTGGAATGCCTGGCTGTGGAACGGCCTGGCCATGGCGGGAATCTGGATCTGCGCGGCGTTCACTCTGTGGAGTGGTCTCCACTACACGTGGCGCGGGATACGGGCTCTGGGTACTCTGCCCCGGCATACTCATTGACGGGGTTCGCGCAGGGGAGTAGTCTAAAGGTGAGACGGGGTCCCATGACTCGCTATCTGCCCGCGCCGCATTATGTCTGGTCTGGTATCGTGGCCACAACTCTGGCCGGCCTGTGCGGCTGGCTGGGCTGGCATCGGCCACTGGTCCTGATCCCGGCAGCGCTGTTTCTGCTGACCGCCGTCTTCCTCCTGCTCATGGCGTCCCGGCCCGCCGTAGTGCTTCACGAGGGTTATCTCTCGGTCGGCCGCCGCATCATTCCCTGGATGGACATCCGGCGCGTGGACCGGGCTGTGAGCTGGCTGTCCCCGCTGGTGCTCCGCCTCACCCTGTTCGACGATTCGCGTGTGCTGCTGGTGCATTCCGGCGACCTGGATTCCTGCAACAGCCTGCTGCGCAACATCCGCCGGCTTTCGCGCGATGCGCTCATCGATGGCAAGCCCTATCGCCAGTTCTGGGGCGAAGTGCTGGCCCCCGTTCCGGAGCGCAGGCAGCCCCCGCCGCCGCCGCGCTATCGCATTCTGCGGCCCGAGGACGAGGCCGAAGTGGAACGGCTCTATCAGCGGTTGAAGACGGTCGGCAATCTCGATCAGAAGAACGGCGCGGACGAGAAGTAGTCCGTGGCGCGCCGCGGTTTCTTCATTTCCCGCGTCCTGATTTCATTGGCCGTGCTGGCGCTCGCGCTGGCGGTGTCTTACCGCCTGTGGCTGCCCCTGATCGGCCGCGCCCTGGTGCACGACGATGGCCCGGCGCAGGCCGATATCGCGGTGGTGCTGGGCGGCGACTACTGGGGCAGGCGCATCGAGACCGCCGGGATGCTGGTGCGGCGCGGCTTTGTTCCATCCGTGCTGGTGAGCGGCCCTCCCGGTTTCTACGGCGTTCACGAGGCCGACCTGGCGATCCCGTTTGCCGTGAGCAAGGGATTTCCCGCGCAGTGGTTCGTGGCCTTCCCGCACGAGGCGCTCTCCACCAGGGAGGAAGCTCGCGCGATTCTCGCCGAACTGCGCCGGCGCGGCGTCCGCCGGGCTTTGATCGTCACCAGCGATTTCCATTCCGCGCGCGCGCGGCGTATCTTCCTGGCCACCGAAAAGGCCGGCGGCGGAGGCCCGGAACTGCGCTTCGTCGCCGCGCCCGACGAGTTCTTTCACGCCGGCACCTGGTGGCGCGGCCGCGAATCCCAAAAGACCACGTTCTTCGAATGGTGGAAAACGGTGGCCACGGCGTTGGGATACTGACGCCGCAAAACCAGCCCCTCTGAACAACCATGGCTCGCCGGGCCACTGCGCCAGAGCATAGGATGCGCAGTCGCCCTCACTGTGTCCAGCGCAATTCGTCCAGATCCAGCCGCCCCGTATAAATCGCCATCCCCAGCGCCGCGTGGATACCCATACCCAGCAGTGCGCGCACGTCGTCCATGGTGGTGATGCCGCCGGCCGCGGTCAGTTCCAGCGAGGTGGCGGCGCGCAGGCGCCGGAACCACTCCAGGTCGGTGCCCTGTAACATGCCTTCCTTGTCCACGTAAGTGCACAGAAACCCCGCGCAGTACGGTTCCAATTCGCCCAGCACCGCTTCGGCGCTGAGAGCGGTGGATTCCCGCCATCCCCGCACCACGATCCGGCCGCCTTTCGAATCGAGCGCGATCAGCACGCGCTCGCGGCCAATCCCGTCGCGCAGCGCCGCCAGAAACTCGTGCCTCACTCCGCTCGCGGCAAACGCCGAGGTCCCCACGATCACCTTGCGCGCGCCCTGGCCAACCAGCGCCCGCGCGCGCTCCACCGTCCGCACGCCGCCCCCCACGCGAGCTACCGCGCTCGACGCCACCACGCGCACCAGCTCGTCGTTCGAGCCCTTGCCCATGGCCGCATCCAGATCGATTACCTGGATCTCCGGAAATCCCGCGAAACGGCGAAGCATCTCTTCGACTGAACCGGCCTCCAGCGCCTTCTCGCGGCCCTGCACCAATTGCACCACCTTGCCGTCCATGAGGTCGATGCAGGGAATGATCATTGCGCCAGCCTCATGGGGATGCCGCGCTTGTAGAGTTCTTCCTTCAATTGTTCCACCGTGTAGGTCCCGAAATGGAATATGGAAGCGGCCAATGCGGCGTCGGCGCAGCCGTCGGTCAGCACGCGCACGAAATGTTCGGGCTTTCCCGCGCCGCCGCTGGCAATCACCGGGATGTGCGTGGCTTGCGAAATGGCCTTGGTGAGCGCGCAATCGAAGCCGTCCTGCACGCCGTCGGTGTCCATCGAAGTCAGCAGGATCTCGCCCGCGCCCAGGGCTTCGCCGCGCGCCGCCCACTCCACCGCGTCCATGTGCTCGTCGTCGCGGCCGCCGCGCGTAGTCACGGTCCACCGCCCCACTCCAACGCCGCGCGCGTCGATGGCCAGAATCACCGCCTGCGCGCCGAATTCCAGGCTCAGTTCGGTGATCAGCGCGGGACGGCGCACCGCGGCGGTGTTTACCGAGACCTTGTCCGCGCCCGACATCAGGATGTGCCGCGCGTCCGCCACCGAGCGTATGCCGCCGCCCACCGCCAGCGGGATGAAGACCTTGCGGGCGGTGCGCGCCACCACGTCGGCCATGATGGCGCGGGCGTCGCTGGAGGCGGTGATATCCAGGAAGACCAGCTCGTCGGCGCCGTCGCGGTTATAGCGATCGGCCAGTTCCACGGGGTCGCCGGCATCGCGCAGATTGACGAAGTTCACGCCCTTGACCACGCGGCCGCCGGTGACATCCAGGCAGGGGATGATGCGCTTGGCTAATGGCATCGCGGGTCACATCTCCACATAATTCTTCACTATCCGCAAGCCCACCGCGCCGGATTTCTCGGGGTGAAACTGCACGCCGAACACATTGCCCGACTCCAGCAGCGCGGTATACGGCGCCTCATACGTGCATACCGCCGCCGCCAGATCGGATTCCGGCACGTAGTAGCTGTGGGCGAAATACACGAACGGCTGCTCGCCCAATCCCGCCAGCAGCTTCGAGGGGCGGCGCCGCTCCAGTTGGTTCCAACCCATGTGCGGTACCCGCGCGTCCAGTGGGAAACGCCGCACCGCCCCCGGGAACACGCCCAGGCCGCGCGCCACGGGGGCTTCCTCGCTGGTCTCGAACAGCGCCTGCAATCCCAGGCAGATGCCCAGAAACGGCACGCCCGCGGCGATCCGCCCGGCGAGCGTCTGGCGCACCCCCAACTCGTCGAGCGCGCGCATCATCTGGCCGTAGTGGCCCACCCCCGGCAGGATGATTTTGGCGGCGCGCTCCAGGCCCGCGGCGTCGCGCACCAGTTCGTACGGGCAGCCCAACTCGCCCAGGGTGTTCTCCACGCTCCGCAGATTGCCGGCGCCGTAATCGAAAATCGTAATCACAGGAGGCCCTTCGTGGACGGCAACTGGCGCTTCAGCCGCGCGTCCTTCGAGCACGCGAACTTCATAGCCCGCGCGAAACACTTGAACACCGCCTCCACCTTGTGGTGATTCGAGCGGCCGTAAAGTACTTTGACGTGCAGGTTGGCGCCGGCGTGGTTCACGAAGCCGCCGAAGAAATCCTCCAGCAGTTCCGACTGCAGGTCGCCCACCAGGCGCACCTTCACCAGGTCCTTATAGACCAGCGCCGGCCGTCCGCCCAGGTCGAGCGCCGCCACGGCCAGCGTCTCGTCCATGGGCAGCACGAAATATCCCGCGCGGTTGATCCCCTTGCGATCGCCCAGCGCCCCGGCGAACAACTGGCCCAGCACGATCCCCACGTCTTCCACCGTGTGGTGCTGGTCCACGTCCAGGTCGCCCTCGGCGCGCAGTTTCAGATCGAAGCCTCCGTGCCTCGAGAACAGCTCCAGCATGTGATCCAGAAACCGGATGCCGGTGGAGATTTCGTACCGCCCGCGGCCTTCGATGCGCAGATCGCCCGCGATGCGCGTCTCTTTGGTATCGCGGCGAATGGCGGCGGTTCTCATGGCGCGAACACCTCCTCCAGGCAGTTGATGTCGTCGACGATGGCCCAGGCGCCGGCCGCCCGGAACAGGAACACCAGGTCCAGATACAGCGGATTGGATGGCGCGGCGATGCCGATGAAGGGCACACCGGCGGAGCGCGCGCACTCCGCGTCGTCCACCGAGTCGCCCACATAGAACAGGTTACAGCCGGGGTTCCGATCGCGGATTTTCAGGAGCCCGTCGGGCGCGGGCTTCTGGTGCTCCACCTCGTACATGCCCACGATGGGCGCGAACTCGATTTCCGGCGCGAAGCGGCCCAGCGTCATGCGCGCTTCGGCTTCCGGCCGCCCCGTGAACAGCGCGAACTGGAATCCCCGGTTGAGCCGGCGCAGCACGCCCGGCCGCGCCACCCATTTCTCGCGCAGCATCAGGCCGTCGGAGCCGTTGCCCAGGAACAGCTTCTGAAAGTACGCTTTCACTTCCTCGAACGGAACCTCGACGCCGGCCGAGGCGACGATGTGGTGGGACAGTTTCCAATCGTCGTTCCATCCGCCCTGGTTCTTGTACTCCTGGATCTGCTCCGGCGCGATAGCGGCGCCCGTGAAATGCTCGACGGTGCGCGCGATGGTCTCGCGGTAGCTGGCCGTCACGTCCACCAGCACGCCGTCCATGTCGAAAACCAGAATAGGCTTGCTCATGCCGTCCAGACCTCGCCGAGCGCATCCAGCAGCCGGCGGGTCTGCTCGCGCGTTCCCACCGTGATGCGCACGCACCCGGCCACTTCGTAGCTGCGGTCGCGGACCAGGATGGCGCGGCCGCGCAACGCCGCGGTCACCGCCGCCGCCCGCTTGCCGAACTGGGCCAGCACGAAGTTGGCCGAGCTGGGCACATAGCCGATCCCCAGCTTCTCCAGCCCCACCGACAGCAGCTCGCGCGCCGCCAGCACCTCGGCCACGTAGTTCTCCACGTATGCGGTGTCCTCCACCGCCGCGCGCGCCGCCTCCACCGCCAGCGAATTCACGCTGTAGGGCGATTGCGCTTTGTGAAGGAACGCGATATTGGCCCGGTGGCTGAACAGGCATCCCAGCCGCATGGCCGCCATGCCGAAGACTTTAGAGAATGTGCGCGTGACAAACAGGTTGGGGACGCGCGCAATTTCGCCGAGCGCGGTGACGCCCGAAAACTCGTAGTAAGCCTCGTCCACCAGCACCGCGGCCCGGCGCGCGCGGTGCAGAATCCGCTCGATCGCAAGCAGCGGGACGCCCGTTCCGGTGGGATTGTTGGGATTAGCCAGGATTACCGCGCGCGTCTCGGCGGTGATGGCGTCCAGCACCTCCTGCAGCGGGAACTCCATCCCCGGCATGGAGTACGCCAGCTCGCGGATGCGCGCCCCCGCCACCTCGGCGTAGAAACGGTACATGGCGTAGGACGGCCGCAGCAACAGCACTTCCTGGTTGTCGTCCAGGTACGTGTTGACGAACACCTGGATGGCTTCGTCGGTGCCGTTGGTGAAGAGAAACTCCGCCGGCTCCACCTGAAAGAAGCGCGCCACGGCCTCCTTGGCTTCGCCGTATTCCGGGTAGACCGACAACCGGCCGGCGTCCAGCCCATCGCGCAGCGCCGCGATCACGCGCGGCGAGCAGCCCACGGTATTCTCGTTGAAATCCAGGCGCAGCTTGCCGGCGCGGCCGGCCGTCGGCGGAGAGTACGGCGCCATGGCCTGCACGCTGGGCCGCGGCTTGATGGCTCCTTTAGGCAATCTCATGATGGTCTATGGCTTCCCCTCCGCCAGCCTCGCTTCCACCGAGCGCGCGTGCGCTTCCAGGCCTTCGGCGCGCGCCAGCGTGGTGATGGCCGGCCCGAGCCGCCGCAACGCTTGTTCCGACAATTCCTGCACCGAAATCACCTTCACATAGTCGGCCGCCGCCAGGCCGCCGCGCTGCCGGGCCGCGCCGCCGGTCGGCAGCACATGGTTCGGTCCCGAAGCGTAATCTCCCGCGGCCTCCGGACTGTACGCCCCCACGAACACCCCGCCGGCATGGCGGACTTTCCTGAGCCAGCCGGCGTCCGGAACGCTCAGGTGCTCCGGGGCGAAGCGGTTGGCGATCTCCATGGCTTCCTCCAACGACTCCACCAGCACCACCGCCGAGTTCCGCGCGATCGATTTCGCCGCCACCGGCGCAGTCGGCAGCACCGCCAGTTGCCGCTCCACCTCTCGCGCCACCGCCGCCGCCAGCTTCTTCGACGTGGTCAACAGCACCGCCGAGGCGTCCACATCGTGCTCCGCCTGCGCCAGCATGTCGGCCGCCAGCAGGCGCGCGTCGCCCTCCGCCGCTACGATGACGATCTCCGTCGGCCCCGCCACGAAATCGATGCCCACCTCGCCCGCCAGCAGCTTCTTGGCCGCCGCCACGTAGATATTGCCCGGTCCCACGATGCGATCCGCGCGGGGCACCGTCCGCGTGCCGAAGGCGAAAGCCGCGATGGCCTGCGCTCCGCCCATCCGGAAAACCTTGCCGATCCCCAGCAGCGAGGCCGTTCCGAGCACTTCCGTCACCGGCCTGGGCGAGGCCACGCAGATATTGGGGACGCCGGCCACCTGCGCCGGCACGGCCGTCATCAGCAGCGTGGATGGCAGCGGGTAGCGGCCCGCCGGGATGTACGCCGCCACCGTGTCGAGCGGGCGCACGATCTGCCCGAGGCGCAGGCCGGGCCGCATTTCGCGCGTCCATTCCCGCGGCATTTGGCGTTCGGCATAGGCCCGGATGTTGGCCGCGGCCGTGTGCACGGCGCGCCGGAACGCCGGCGTAAGATTGGCTTCGGCCGCGCGCAGATCCCGTTCCGGCACGCGCACCGTGCGCGCCTCGAGGCCGTCGAATTTGCGGGCGTACTCGATCAGCGCGCGGTCGCCGCGCCGCCGGACCGCCTCCAGAATAGGCCGCACCGTCTCCTCGGCTTCCGCCAGGCGCGCCGCCCGGCGCTTCAACAAGCGCCCGATTTCCTTCGCCGCCAGAATGCGCATCACAGCACGATCTTGTTCAGCGGATACTCCACGATTCCCTGCGCGCCGGCTTCTTTCAGCCGCGGGATAATGTGGCGCACCGTGGTCTCATCCAGAATGGTGTTCACCGCCAGCCACCGGTCCTCGCTCAGGTGCGAGATGGTCGGCCGCTTCAGGGCCGGCAACACCGCCAGCACCGCCGCCAGGTTGTCCTGGTGCACGTTCAGCATCAACCCTACCTTGCCCAACGCGTTGATGGCGCCCTCCAGCAGCATCTTCAGGTCTTCCAGCTTGCGCCGCTTGCCGGCGTCGCTCCAGGATTCCCGGTTGGCGATGAGTTGGGTGTTCGATTCCATCACCGTGTCGATGATCTTCAGCTTGTTGGCCCGCAGCGAGGAACCGGTTTCGGTAACTTCCACGATGGCGTCGGCCAGCACCGGAGGCTTCACCTCGGTGGCGCCCCAACTGAACTCCACCTTGGCCGTCACGCCGTGCGCCGCGAGATACCGTTTGGTGGTGGCCACCAGTTCGGTGGCCACGATCCTGCCCTCCAGATCGCCCACCGACCGGAAACCGGAGGCCTCCGGCACGGCCAGCACCCAGCGCACCTTGCCGAAGCTCTGCTTGGCGTAGATCAGGTCGGCCACGGCTACCACGTCGGCTTCGTTCTCCTCGATCCAGTCGCGGCCGGTCAGGCCCGCGTCCAGAATGCCGTCCTCCACGTAGCGCGCCATTTCCTGCGCGCGGATCAGCATGCACTCGATCGCCGGGTCGTCTATGGCCGGGAAATACGAGCGCGAACTGGTGGTGATGGAGAAGCCGGCGCGGCGGAACAGGTCGATGGTGGCGTTCTCCAGGCTGCCCTTGGGAATTCCGAGTTTGAGCGTCATGACTTGCCTCCATACACCGCCGCGGGATCGTAGCTTCGCTCTTCGCCGGTCTTCCATTGGCCGTCTTCCAGGCGCCGGAAGAAGCAGCTCCGGTAACCCTCGTGGCAAACCCCCGGCCCCAGCGCTTCCACCGTAACCAGCAGCGCGTCCCGGTCGCAATCGGTTGAGATCTCCTTCACCACCAGGCGGTGCCCGCTGGTTTCGCCCTTCAGCCAGAGCTTGCGGCGCGACCGGCTGTAGAACGTCACGAAGCCCGTCTCCACGGTCTTCCGGAAGGCCTCCTCATTCATGTAGCCGACCATGAGAACGCGGCCCGTCGCGTGGTCCTGAATCACCGCCGTCACCAGGCCGTCCGATTTTGCAAAGTCCAGATTCATCGTGATGACAAATAAAAAGCCCGCCAGTACCGCGGCGGGCGTCCTTTCCAATCTCGCGTGGATTCGAATCAGAACATCGCCCGTAGCGATTGCGCGGTATGGTGGTGATGGGAATGCCGCGTCACGGACAATGCTGTCATAAAGCGATAGTTTAGCACATACTCCGCGCCATTTCCGTGCCAGGTGTCACGATCGGGCCGGGATTGAGCCGCGCCGCGGGGCAGGGCGGGCCTCCCGGCATCCCGCAGGCAACCCGCGGCAGCGTAAAGAATATGGGTGGATTGACGATATGAAGGTGTGGAGATATCGGATCTGCGCTCACGGAGAGTTGCGCGCGCGGCGCTGCTCCTGCTTGGCATATCCTGCGGCTATTCCCTCCATGCCGAGCCCCCTGGAGCGCCACCCGAAACTCTCCCCACTTTGACCACCGCCGCCGCCGTCCACGGACTCTCCACCGCCGAGGCAAAACGGCGCTATCCGGTGCGCCTCCGCGCGATCTGCGTGGTCTGTTTTCCGGACTGGCACGGCTTCTTCGTCCACGATGGGTCGAGCGGAGTTTATGTCGAGACCAAGGACCAGGCCCTGCTCACCGACCGCATCCACCCCGGAACGGTGCTCGAAATCGAGGGCGTCTCCGGCCCCGGCGACTTCGCGCCGGTGGTCGATCGGGCTCTTCTGCGCGTGGTTGGGGAAGCCCCGGTGCCGCCCCCGCGCTACGTCAGTATCGACCGCCTTTCGACCGGCGTCGAAGATGGGCAGTGGATCGAGATCGAAGGCACCGTACGCTCGACCGACAACAGCAACACCATGTTGACCTTGATAGTGGCCTCCGGCCAACTGCAGGTGTCGGTGATGACGCCGAAATGCGACGAGACCAGGTACCGCCGGCTGATCGACGCCCGGGTGCGGGTGTCCGGTGCGACCGGTCCGGTTTTCAACCAGCGGCGCCAGCTTGTGGGGGTGGATATGTACACCCCGAGCCTGGACCAGGTTCGGGTGGTGGATGCGGCGCCCGCCGATCCGTTCGCCCTGCCCGTAAAGGCGGTGCGGGAGGTTTTCGCATTCGCTCCCAACGCCGGTCCCGATCGCCGGGTTCGAATCCGCGGCGTGGTCACCGCCCGCTTCCCGGGCAAGGCCACCTTCATCACCGATGGCATCCAGGGAGCCAGCGTGCTGGACGCGCCGACGGCTTCGCTCGAGCCGGGCGACAGGGTAGACGTCGTCGGGTTTCCGGCCCTGGGCGACTACACCCCCACCCTGCACGAGGCGGCCATCCGGAAGCTTGGCTCCGGACCGCCCCCCAAGCCCCGGTCCGTCACGGCCACCGAGGCGCTTTCCGGCGATCTCGACGGCGATCTGGTTCGCATCGACGGGCGCCTGGTGGCACAGAAGCGGACAACCAACCAGTACACCTTCCTGCTCGACTCGGGAGGCACGCTCTTTCCGGCCACTCTGCAAGCCGACCTGGCGGGCGGCCAATCGCCTGAACTGCGCGATGGCAGCCGGCTTCAACTGACCGGGATCTGCACCATTACGGAAACTCAGGCATATCGGCATTACCGGGTGCCCAAGGCATTCCAGATCCTGCTGCGCTCGCCGCTCGATATCGGCGTGCTTCAACAATCGTCCTGGTGGACGCCCCAACACACCCTGTACGTTCTGGCCGCGACCAGCCTGACGGTGCTGTGCGCGTTCCTGTGGGCGATCGCCCTGAGGCGCCGCGTCCAGCACCAGACCAGCACCATTCAAGCCCAACTGGCCGAAGCCGCCGCGCTGAAGGAACAGGCGGAAGCCGCCAACCTGGCCAAGAGCGAGTTTCTGGCCAACATGAGCCACGAGATCCGCACGCCCATGAACGGGGTCCTGGGAGTGACCGAACTGCTGCTGGATGCCGAGACCGCGCCCGAGAAACGCACCTACCTGGAGATGGTCAAAAACTCCGGCGAAAACCTGCTCACCATCATCAACGACATCCTGGATTTCTCCAAGATCGAAGCCGGCAAGCTGGACCTCGACCCGGTGGATTTCGATCTTCAGGCGGTGCTCGACCAGTTGATGAAGAGTTTCAGCCTGAGCGCCAGCCAGAAAGGGCTGGAACTGATCTGCCAGGTGGATGGCGCACCCGGCATGGTGATAGGGGATCCCACGCGTCTCCGCCAGGTGTTGACCAACCTTCTGGGTAATGCCCTCAAGTTCACCGCCAGCGGCGAGATCGTGGTGCAGGCGGATGTCGCCGGCCGGGACGCGGACGCCACGGTGGTTCACTTTTCCGTCCGCGACACGGGGATCGGGATTTCCGCCGACAAGCAGCGGCAGATCTTCAAGCCTTTCTCGCAGGCCGATACTTCCACCACCCGCAAGTACGGCGGCACCGGCCTGGGCCTGACCGTTTCCCTGCGTCTGGTGGAAATGATGGGGGGTAGGCTGTGGGTGGAGAGCCAACCCGGCCACGGCAGTTGCTTTCATTTCACCGCGCGCCTGGGCGCTTCCAAGAAGCGGTCCGAGGTCCAGCCCCCGGAGCCGTGCCTGAAAGACGTGGCGGTTCTCATCGTGGACGACAACTCGACCAATCTCCTGGTTCTTCGACAGACGCTGGAACGCTGGGGCATGCGGGTGAGAGCCGAGGCCGGGGCCCAGACCGCCCTGGCGTTTGCCAAGGCGGCGGCGGATGCGGGGTCGCCCGTCGCGCTGGTCATCACCGACGCTCACATGCCCGGGGAGGACGGCTTCGATCTCGCCCGGCAACTCCGCCAGGATCCACGATGCGCCGGGGCGGCGATCGTCATGCTGACCTCCGCCAGCCAGGGTGGCGACATCGCACGCTTCCGCGAGTTGCGCCTGGCGGCTCACCTCACCAAGCCGGTGAGTCCCGCGGAACTGCGCCAACTGGTTTGCGGCATCCTCGGCCGCCACGCGGAAAGACCTACCTCGCCGGAGCCGGCCGCGGCCAGCCTGCCGGGCGGGCGGCCCGCCGGGGCCAGCCGCAGGATCCTGCTGGCCGAAGACAATCCGGTCAACCAGGTAGTAGCCGTGCGGCTGCTGGAAAAGCGCGGGCACCGGGTAACCGTGGCCGCCAACGGACGGGAGGCGGTTGCGGCGGTGCGGCGCGAGCCATTCGATCTGGTCCTGATGGACGTGCAGATGCCGGAAATGGATGGCTTCGAAGCCACGGCGGCAATCCGCCAGGCGGAGGTCTCGACCGGCGCCCATCTTCCGGTCTTCGCCATGACGGCTCACACCATGAAGGGCGACGCGGAGCGGTGCCTCGCGGCCGGCATGGATGGCCATCTCCCCAAGCCGGTCCGCCCGGCGGAACTCTACGCCATCGTGGACGGATGCTCGCCCGCGCCGGCTGCGAAGCCCGTCCCGGCGCAGCCGGCCGCCTGAGGATCGCCGGCCATCCGGACATTAACTTGACGGCCCCGCCAACCGCTGGCGGCAATTGGTCATACTGGAAGGGATGCGCGTGGTGGTCGACGCCGTGCCTCTGCTGGTTCGCAGCGCCGGCGTCAAGAACTATCTGTATCACTGGATCACGCATCTGCGCCGCGCCGCCGGCCCAGATGCCATCGGCACCTTCCCGGCGCTGGGCGATCTGGGCCCGCTGCTGCACGATTCCTCCGTGGCGGGGCGCTGGCGCACGCTCTCCGGCCTGGGCGCGCTGGCGCTCGCCAATTACACCCCGCTGCCCGTGCTCCGCCTGGCCGCCCGCGGCGCCGATGTTTTTCACTCCACCAACCTGGTGCGGCGTCCACCGGCGAACGCCAGGCTCTCCACCACTTTGCACGACATGACGTCCTTCCTCATGCCCGAGCTGCATCCGTCCGCCAACCTGCGCGCCGACCGCGCTTTCGCCGGCCTCCTGCGCCGCGCCGACGGCATCATCGCCGTCTCCGCCAGCACCCGCGACGATGCCGTGCGCGCGCTGGGCATTCCCCCGGAGCGGATCGCCGTGATCCATTCGGGCATCGCCGCAGCGTTCTTCTCGCCGGCGCCCGCGGCCGTGGAAGAAGTGCGCCGGCGGTACCGCCTGGAGCGGCCGTTCGTGCTCTTCATCGGCACCGTGGAACCACGCAAGAATCTGGACGGCCTGCTGGACGCCTGGGCCGCCGTGCCGGCCGCGATTCGCCGGGAGTTCGACCTGGTGCTGGCCGGCCCCATCGGCTGGGCGCGGCCCTCGACCGCCGCGCGCGTGCGCGCCATGCGCTACCTGGGCTACGTTCCCGAGCCCGATCTGGCCCCGCTCACCGCCGCGGCTACGGTCTTCGCCTACCCATCCCTGTACGAAGGTTTCGGCTTCCCCGTGGCGCAAGCCATGGCGGCCGGCGTTCCGGTGATCGCTTCCAACGTCTCCTCGCTGCCGGAGATTTCCAGCGGCGCCGCCCTGCTGGTGGATCCCCGCAGCCTGCAGGAAATTCGCGACGCGCTGGTCCGCCTGCTCTCGTCGCCCGGCCTGCGCGCCGATCTCGCCGCCCGCGGCCGCGAGCAGGCTCAGCGCTTCCGTTGGGAGAGGTGCGCCGCCGAATCCTGGGAGTTCTTTCGGAAGCTGGGCGGGTAAGCCTTCATCCCATCCCCAGCTTCCCCCGGCAGCCTGCCCGCCAATGCTATGTTTGTTGCATATGCGTTTGCTGATCGTCGCCGCGGCGCTGGCGGCCTGCGCCTGCGGCCCCGCTTCCCAGGCGGAAACCGTCCCCGAATACACTTACCAGGTGGTGCATGCCTACCCCCACGACCCGATGGCGTTCACGGAGGGGCTGTTCTACTGGAAGGGAGCGCTCTACGAGAGCACCGGCCTGGAGGGGCAGTCCTACATACGCAAGTACGTGCCGGAGACCGGCGAGACGCTGCAGAAGCTCGACCTGCCGGAGGCCTACTTCGGCGAAGGCATCGTCAACTGGAAGAACAAGCTGATCCAGCTCACCTACCAGACCGAAGTGGGGTTCATCTACGACTTCGCCACCTTCCGGAAAACCGGCGAGTTCCATTACCAGGGCGAAGGCTGGGCGCTCACCACCGACGGCAAGCACATCATCATGAGCGATGGCACGCCCCAACTGCGCTTCCTCGATCCGGAAACCCTGGCCGAGCAGCGCCGCCTCACGGTCACCGACCAGGGCCAGCCGGTCACCTACCTCAATGAGCTGGAGTGGATCAAGGGCGAGATCTTCGCCAACATCTGGCAGTCGGACCGCATCGCGCGCATCAACCCGGAGAGCGGCAAGGTGGTGGGTTGGATCGACCTGACGGGACTGCTCCACGGGCCCGACCGCACGCCCTATGCCGAGGTCCTCAACGGCATCGCCTACGACGCCTCCCACGACCGCTTGTTCGTAACCGGCAAACGCTGGCCCAAGCTGTTTGAAATCAAGCTTGTCAGGAAGCCTGCACAGTAGTTACCAACCGTATCGCTCGCCCTATTTCGGCCGATAAGAACAGACGAGGAGGATGCCGCACCCGTCTACCATGGCCTGGGGAGGGCTCAGTTGCGCCCGTGCAGTCGCCGCGCTGGCGCTCGGCGCCGCGTCGCTCGCCGCGCAAAGTCTGGAGTCCTGGCGCTTCTGGAATCTGGCGGACGGATTGGCCGAATCCTTCTCCGGGGATATCGCCGTCGCGCCCGACGGCCGTGTGTGGATCCGCCACGGACGCGTCACATGGGTGACGGTTCTCGACGGCTATTCCACGCTCAGCGTGCCCGCCCCAAAGAACTTGGGCCGCTGGCTCTCCACCACCAGCCAGCATTCCCTGGTCGCCAACGACGATGCCGGGTACCTGTTGGAGTACGCCAACTCCAAATGGATCTCGCACCAGGTCCTCTCCGATTCCATTCTGCCCCTCAGCCCCACCCGCGTGCTGCTCAGGCAGACCCGAACCGTCAGCCAGTACGACCTCGATACCCGCGTCCAGCGGGTCGTTCGCCGCGTCGAAGACACCCGTCTCGGCCGTTTTGGCGGCCTGAGTTCCGCCGGCGGCAACGGAGACTTCTGGGTCCTGGGCAAAACCGGCGTGGCTAGAGCCGGCGCCAATGGCGACTCCTGGACCGACTTCGAATTCGCTTCCCTGGGGCTCGAAAACGCCGTAGAGCCGTACCAGGGAGACGATGGTTCGCTCTACGTCGTGGCCACCCGGAAGGCCGACGAGTCCAAGGTGCTGGCGCGGTTGAATGGCAAACAGTGGGAAGTCCTCTATCGCAGCGACAAGGGCCTGATCCGCGGCTGGCCGGGAACCCCGGGCAGCCTGTGGGTGCACGATCCCGACGGCTTGCATTACCTGGTGGGCCAGCACGTCGAGACGCTGGACCACAAAGGGGTTCTTTCGGGGAACATCCTGACGGTTGTGACCCAACCGGGCGGAACGATCTGGCTGGGCACCAACCAGGGCGTAGCCCGCTTTTCGCCCCCCCTGTGGCGGACCCCGCCCGAAGTGGCGCATATCCGGTCCGGGGTGCAAGGCGCTTATGAGGACCCCGATGGCTCGCTCTGGTTCCTCTCCCAAACCGGTCTCACGCGTCTGCGCGGCGATGCGTGGGACGAGTATCCCCTTCCACCCAGGTGGAGCAGCGCCGCCCAGGGAACCGAGGTCTCACCGGCTCCGAACGGCGGTCTGCTGGTCATGGTGGCCACGCCCAGCCTGAATATACTGCTGGCCTTCGACCCGCGTCACCCCGGCTTTCGCGAGATCCCGCCTCCCCCCAGCCAAACCATGCAGCGCGTGCTGCCGCGCGACGCCGGCTCGGTCTGGATCTGCACCCGCCCCGGCGGTACGGGGGAACTCTCGCTTCAGATCTTCGATGGGAGGACGTACCGCGAGTACCTTCGTTTGCGCCCCGAGTGGGACCTTGGTGTAATCCGCGCCGTCTACCAACTGCCCAACGGAGACATGCTGATCGGCGGCAGCGGCGGACTCGGACGCTACGCGGGCGGCCGTTTCCACAACGTGGGTCCCGGCGAAGGCTTCACCGATAGCGCCTGCTTCAGCCTTTGCCCGACGGCGGACGGCGCCATCATCGCCGGCGGCCGGCAGAAGGTATTCCGCTACGACGGCAAATCCTGGACTGTGCTTCAGGACGCCATGGACTTCGTTCGCGACATCCGGCAAGCCCGCGACGGAACCGTCTGGGTGGCCTCCGGCAGCGGAGTGCACCGCTGGCGGGACGGGATCTGGATCGCCAACGACGACCACGACGGCCTGCCTTCGAGCATGGCGTATACGGTGATCGAGGACCGGCAGGGCCGGACCTGGGCGGGCACCACCGCCGGAATCAGCCAGTTCCATGCGGAGGCCGATCGGGACCCGCCACGCACCTTCCTGTCCGCCTCCGACAACCTGAGCAAGGTGCCCCCCGACGGTCACGCCCGGATCCTATTCTCCGGCGCCGACAAGTGGAAGCTCACTACCGCCGACCGGCTGCTGTTCTCGCACCGCCTGGATGGCGGACCCTGGAGCCCCTTCGTCCCCGGCAACTCGGCATCGTTCTCCGGGCTGAAGGCCGGCCATCACCGCTTCGAGGTCCGGGCCATGGACCGCAACGGCAATGTGGATCCGGCCCCGGCCGGCTTCGACTTCGCCGTGCTGGTCCCCTGGTACCGGGAAACCGGCTTCATGCTCACGTCCGTCCTGGGCGTGGGGCTGATCCTCGGCCTGGTGGGGCTGGCGGCGTTCAATTACCGCGCCCGGGGTTGCATGATCCAGCAACTGCGCGGGGCGCAGCAATCCGCCGAAGCGGCCATGCAAGCCGCCCAGGCCGCCAGCCGCGCCAAGAGCGGTTTCCTGGCCAATATGAGCCACGAGATCCGCACCCCCATGAACGGCGTCATGGGTATGACCGCCCTGGCGCTGGCCACCGATCTGACCCCCGAACAGCGCCAGTACCTGCTGGCCACCAGCGCTTCGGCCGACTCGCTGCTCGCCATCCTCAACGACATCCTGGACTTCTCCAAGATCGAGGCCGGCAAACTGGAATTGTCATTGGTGGATTTCAGCCTCCGCGACTGCATCGCGGACGCCCTCCAGACCGTGGCTGTCAGGGCCGCGGAAAAAGGTCTGGAACCGACCTATGGCTTTTCTCCCGATGTTCCCGACGGTTTGCACGGCGATGCCGGCCGCCTGCGGCAAGTGATCGTCAACCTGGTCGGCAATGCCGTCAAGTTCACCGATGGCGGCGAGATCAACGTGGCGGTCGAATCCGAGGAAACCGATGTCGAGGTGACCCTCCACGTGCGCGTCATGGACACCGGTGTGGGCGTGCCCTTGAGCAAGCAGAAGAGCATCTTCGAGCCTTTCGAGCAGGCCGATAGTTCCACCACCCGGAAGTACGGCGGTACAGGGTTGGGACTCACCATATGCAGCCGCCTGGTGGCCTTGATGGGCGGCAGGATCTGGCTCGAAAGCCCGCGCACCGATGGCCCAACGGGAGCGGGCGGCCCGGGCAGCGTCTTCCATTTCACGGCGCGATTCACCCGCGCCCGCGCCGCCGCCGCCCAACCGCCCATCTCGCTGCCGGAGGGGCTCCGCTGCCTGGTGGCCGTCGGCTTGAACGCGCGGCGTATGAACATCGTCGAGACCCTGACGGGCTGGGGCATCCAGGCGGAGGCCGTGGACGACGCGCGCGCCGTGATCCCCGCGCTGCAGGAGGCTGCCGGGGCCGGCCGGCGGTTCTCCCTGGCCATACTCGACCTGCACGCCCCGCTGGCCGATAGCTGCGCGATCGCCGGGCAAATTCGCCAGGACCCCAATCTGCAACCCATTGGGATCGTGGCCCTCACCTCGCCGGTTCCCGGCGGCCGGAGCACCGCTGCCGGCGCCGCCTTCGACGCCATCCTCATGAAGCCCGTGAAGCAATCCCTGCTGCTCGGGACCCTGGCGTCAATTCTGAACCCCGCCGGCCAGCCTCAGCCGCAGTCCGGCGAGTCCGCCGCCGGCGCGCCGCGTGTGTGGCGCATTCTCCTGGCCGAGGATAACAAGGTCAACCAACTGGTGGCCCGGCGGCTGCTCGAGAACCGCGGACACAGCGTCACGGTGGTCGGCGACGGCCGCGCCGCCGTCTCCTCCGCCTTAACCGGCGGCTTCGATCTCGTCTTCATGGATGTCCAGATGCCCGAGATGGACGGCTTGGAAGCCACCGCCGAGATCCGCAGACGGGAGGCCGGCGGCCAGCGGCTCCCCATCGTCGCCATGACCGCGCACGCCATGAAGAGCGACCGCGAACGCTGCCTCCAGGCCGGCATGGACGGCTACGTCATGAAACCCGTGCAACCGGGCGACCTGGATCGCGCCATCGCCGCAGTGATGTGTCCCGCCGTCCAGTGACGCCGAACGCCGCCCGCCGCGCGGCGCCCTCAAGCCACATCCGGCAGCAGGAAACTGGCGGGCTGCCCCGCCGCCCGCGTCACCTCCTCGGCCGCCCGGTATCCGCTGCGCACGGCGCCCTCCATGGTGGCCGGCCACCCCGTGTTGGTCCAGTCTCCCGCCAGAAACACGCCGGACCCGGCGGACTGCGCGGCGGCCCGCAGCGCCTCCGTGTCGGGCGCCGCCGAAAACGTGGCGCGCTGCTCCTTGACCACGTGGGCCTTCACCAGCCTGGCCTCGTGCACCTTGGAAAAGTACAGCCGCAAATCGCCCATGGCGATATCGATGATCTCGCCGCGCGGCAGGTTGGTGAGCTCCCGCGAGGCGCTCACCACCAGTTGCAGATACCGGCCGCCGTCCTTGTTGAACATCCACTGCATGGTGCGGTCCAGCAAGGTGGCGTGCGGAAGGGTGGTGATCTCCCGGTCGAACCACAGGTGGACGCCGGTTATGGGGGAATGCTCGAAACCCGGAGCCGGCAGGCCCACCGATTCGAGCCGCTCGAAGGGCAGAGCGCAAATCGAGAAATCGCCGCGCACCCGCTCACCCGCAACCACCATGCCGCCGGCTTCCACGGCCTCCACCGCGCTGCGCAGGTGCAGGCGCACCTGGCTCATGGCTTTCCATGCCCCGGCCGAATACAACTCGCCCAGAGGCACCGACGACACGCCCATTTCGTAAGCGTCCGGACTCGCCAGGAAGCCCCGCCAGAAGACGTGGAACCCGTGCACTGCCGCCATGCGTTCCAGATCCTCGTTTACCGCGCTCACCAGCACCTGCCGCCAGAAACGGTCGATGGCGCGCGGCGTCTGGCGCTTCTGCAACAGCCAGTCGAGCATGCTGATCCGCTCCAGGTCCGCGCGCCGCGCGCGCTCGCGCCGGATCGCCATCAAACCCCTGGCGATGCCCAGCTTGTCGGCTCCCGACAGGCACCGCATCTTCCAGAACGATCCGGTGAAATGGAACGGCGCCGGCAACCGCCCGCGGCGCAGCACCGAGATCCGCCCGCCCGGCTCCACAAAGAAAAACTCCCGGTAGAACCGGATCCGGTCCCGCACTCCCAGCCGCCGGTAAAAATCCAGCAGGTTGACGCAGCAGCGCAGCAGAATGTGCTGGCAGTTGTCGATGGTTTCCGGTTCCTCGCCGGCGGCGCCCGGCAGGGCGTAGGAGGTAGCCCGCCCGCCCAGAAACGGTCTCGATTCGAACAGGTCCACCTCGAAGCCGGCGCTGCCCAGAGCCGCCGCCGCCGACAGTCCGGCCAGTCCGCCCCCGGCGATCAAAACCTTCCGCATCAGCAGCCAGTATGCCACGGACGGCGGTCGGGATGGCCGCTGGCCGCGGCGTTGGCGCCCACGCTCCGGCGCCCGGTGGCGCGTTATGGGCCGCGGGCAGCACTGCCGGCAGGAAGAACCTATGGGGCCTGGCGGGTGTCCGCGGCGCTTTCGGAATCGGCCACGGCCGGAGGCTGCGCTCCTTGCGGCATGGGCGCCAGCATATCTTCCTTGCGTTTGATCAGCGTGGACGTGTTGTAGCCGGCCACCTCGAAACCGTGACCATGGGTGATGGCGTCGGTAGGGCAGGCCTCCACGCAATAGCCGCAGAAAATGCAGCGATTGTAATCGATGTTGTAGACCTTGGCGTAGCGCTCTCCCGCCGAGATGCGCTCTTGGGCGGTGTTCTCCGCCGCCTCGATGTAGATGCAGTTGGATGGGCAGGCAGCCGCGCACAGGAAGCAGGCCACGCACTTTTCCAACCCGTTGGCGTCGCGCTGCAGAACGTGGACGCCGCGAAACCGCTCCTCGAGCTTGGGAGGCGAGTCGGGGTAGTTGTCCGTTACCGTGGGCGACATCATCTCCCGGAACGTCACTCCCATGCCTTTGGCTATGGCGGCGGCGGTACCCAGAACGTCGATCCTGTTGCCCATGGAGATTACTTATATTCTACCGCGGCGCCCTACAGTTCCTTCAACAGTTGCTGGGCCGCGATCAGCAGCGGGTCCCAAACGGGCGCGAAGGGCGGCGAGTAAGCCAGGTCGAGTTGTTCGAATTCGTCCACTCGCATTTGGTTGGCGAGCGCCGCGGCGATCACGTCGATGCGGCCCGCCACGCCCTCTTCGCCGATCACCGAACCGCCCACCAGCCGCCGCGAATTGCGGTCGGCCACCAGTTCCACGGTGGTCCGGGTGCCCTGAAAGTAGCGCGGGCGGGCGTGGGCTTCGATGCGCGCGGCCACCGGCGAGAAGCCCTCGGCGCGCGCCTGGTCGAGCGAAAAACCGGCGGCCGCAAAACCCATTCCGAAGATGCCCACGATGGATGTCCCCACGATGCCGGAGAACCGTTCGCGGCCGCCGGCGGCATTGGCGCCGGCCACCCGTCCGCACTTGTTGGCCGTGGTGCCGAGCGGGATGTAGGCGGGCCGGCCGGTCACCAGGTGGTTGACTTCGGCGCAATCGCCGGCCGCGAAAACGCCCCGCAGGCTGGTCTCCATGCGGTCGTCGGTCGCGATGGCGCCGGAGCGGCCGATGCGGATTCCCGCCTCGGCGGCCAACTCCACGTTGGGGCGGAAACCGGCCGCCACCACCGCCATGTCGCACGGGACGCCAGCGACAACGCCGGCCTCGATCGAATCCACCGCCGTGTCGCAGCGCACCTCCACGCCGTGCTTCTCCAGTTGCTTCCGCACGGCATCGGTGAAGGCGGCGTCGCCGCGCAGCAGAAGATGCCGCGAGCGCTCCAGCAGGGTCACTTCCAGGCCGTTGCGCCGCAGGGCGTCGGCGGCTTCCACCCCGATGTAGCCGCCGCCCGCCACCACCGCGCGCCGGGGCTGCCGCTCGCGTAGAAAGGCGCGCATCCGCACGGCGTCGTCCAGGGTGTGCAGGGTGAAGACGTGCGGCTGCCGGACGCCCTGGATTCCGGAGGTGTCGGGGCGCGCCCCGGTGGCGATCACCAGCTTGTCGTAGGCCACCCGCGCGCCGGAGTCCAACGCGACTTCCCGCCGCGGGTGCGAAATGGCGGCCACGCGCGCGCCGGTGCGCACGTCGATCCGGCGCTCCTTGCGAAAGTACTCGGCGGTGTGGACCACCAGGTCGCCCGGCTCGCGCACGCGCCCTTCCACGAAATACGGCAGCCCGCAGGCCCCGTAGGACACGGCGGAGCCCTGCTCCAGGACGACGATCTCCAAGCGGGGGTCGATCCGCCGCGCGCGCGCAGCCGCGCTCAAGCCCGCGGCGATGCCTCCGACGACCACCAGCGGCATCGGCGGCTATTCCTCGTTCTTCAATTCCTGCACGAAGCTCAGGATATCGAAGGCATTGATCTTGCGGCCGGGATAGAAGCTGTTGACCGCGTCCTGCTCGTCGGTGAAGATCTCGAAGACGGTCGCCAGCTTGGTCATGACCAGCAGTTCGATGTTGCGCCGGCTGAGGTTGACCAGCTTGACGTTGCCCCGGATCTTGCGCAGGCTGGTGGCGCACATCACCAGCGCGCCCAGGCCGGTGCTGTCGATGTAGTCGACGTCCTTCAGGTTGAAGACCAGGTTGGGCGTGCCGGCCGCGGTCAGCGCCGCGATACGCTCCCGCAGAGTGGTGGCCTCGGGGCCCACCGTGATCCTTCCTTTCAGGTCCAGAATGACAATGCCTTCGTGTTCCCGCTGTTGAATATCCAGTGCCATGGCTTTCGAGCCTCAGGCCGCCGTCTTCCTGCCGGTTCCCGCCTGCCGATGCCCCCGGACGCCGGCTTCATCCTCCGCGGCCGTAGACATGCCGCGATTATGACACACGGCACGCAGGCGCCGCCACCGCCTGGAAAAGCCTGGAGCGAAAGGCGCACTTTGGCCCGGTGGGATGCTCCTCTACAGCCGGGGGTCCGGCGGCACGCTACACTAGTCCGAGGAGTGGACATCGCCGCGAGAGTTCCACTCGAGTGGAGGTGGTGCAGCCAGTGTCGTCGCGTTTCGGTTGGGAGCGAGTCTCGGGTTCGTTGTGGACCTGCGACGCCGGCTACGTCGAGAAGAAAGAGAAAGAGCCTGTCTGGACGGCCAACGTTTACCGGAACGTGCGCACCGGAATGAGCTGGATCGAGAGCAAGAAGGGATTCGATACCCCCCAGGCCGCCATGGCTTGGGTGGAGAACCACGCCGAGCCGTAAGCCGGGCCTGCGCTACGCCGAATCGCCCTTCCAAAGATGTTTGGCGTCGGGATAGTACGCCACGCCGCCCAGCTCGGTGGCGATCAGCCAGCCGCCATGCACCCTGGCCCGCCACAGCCCCTTGACATTGGAGGACAGCGCCTCGAACCGCAGTTTGACCGGTTCCGGCTCGGGCTCGGGCTCGGACGCCGCGGCAGGCGCGGGCGCGGCGGGAGCGGCGGGCTTCTCTTCCCTGGCTGCGCCGCCCGCCACCGCCGACTGAAAAGCTTCCCGCGGGCAGGTATAAAGTTCGGTCAGGTAGCTGAACACCATCATGTTGCGGTCGCTTCGAACGTCTTCGATGATGGCGCCGAACGGAATGGTGACCTCCGGCTCGGACAGCGGAGTCAGCGTGCGGTGGTGGAGCTTCTTGGCGAAGATCGATTTGTTCAACGTTTGTTTGAGCAACGGGCAGTCTCCGAAGCTTCTATATACACGGTTGCGGGCAGAATAGCAACCGTGGCGGAAACGAACCGCCCTCGGCGCGGCCAGCCTCAGCGCGGCCGCAACAGCCGCAGCCTGGCGCCCAGCCTCACCCAGGGCGACCGCATGAAGCCGTCCCATTGCTCCAGCAACTCCCCGGCGGCATCCACGCCGAAGGCAAACTCCCCCTTGCGCGCCGCGATGGGGAGCGAGCACTGGTGCTGGCGCGCGATGCCGAACTCCGGGCAGTCCCCGGCGTGGAAGCGCACCTCCCGGAATCCGGCGCCGGACAGCATCTCGCGGAGGCTGCGCTCGGAGAACACCCGCATCTCCAACGTGGCGCCGGGGCCGCCGTGGAACACCAGGTTCTCGAAGATCTGCGTCTTGCCTTCCCGCGTCCGGTTGACCAGCACGTGCCGCTCGCCGAGGCGCGCGATGGCGTACTCGTACAGTTCGGGAAAGTGCTCCAGGGTGCTCTCTTCGAGCGAGTACGGCACCGTGAGAACGAACACGCCGTTGGGCCGCAGCAGCCGGCACACGTTCTGGAACGCGGTTTCGGCGGGCGGCGCGACATGCTCGAACACTTCGCTCGAAATCGCGAAGTCGTACTGGCCGAGTTCGGACTCTGGCGCGTGGGCGATGTCCAGGCGCGGCTGGCGGTGGAAGAAGGTGTTATGGTAGTCGAACTTCTGCTCCAGGCGCTGGGCGTAAACCGCGGAATCGCCGATCCCGATGCCGCGCACGCTCTTGATCCGGGGAAACGCCGGCAGGATCAGGCCGGCGCCGAACAACTCCCGCGACAGCGCCAGAAGAAGGCTGCGCGTGCGCACGTTCGAGCCGCAGCCCGGACAAGTGGGAATCTCCGGATCCCGGCCCTTTTCCGGAGACCGGCCGCGCCGGCCGCAGATGTTGCAGGTGAATGGCGTTCGGAATTCTCCCGTCCATGCAATCATAGAACGGTTCGCGGCGGGCGGGGAGTTCCGGATGTCATTCCCTTCGGCCGCCGCCGGTTTCGGCTATCATAAGTCAACCGGGTGAGGAGCCTCCGGCCGTTCTTGTGAAACGGTTTCCTTTTCTTGACTGGATGCGCGGGCTGGCCGTGGTCATCATGATCGAGTGCCACGTCTTCAACTCCTTCGTGCGGCCGGACCTGCGCGACGGCGGCCCCTACGTCTACTCGCAGTTCGTGGGGGGCATGGCCGCGCCGCTGTTCATGTTCATGGCGGGCATGACCACCGGGTTTCAAATGGAAAGCCTGGCCCGCCGCGAGCCCGCGGCGCTGCGGCGCTGGCTGATCTCGCTCCGGCGCGCCGGCTACATCCTGGGGATCGCGTTTCTGTTCCGCCTCACCAACTACCTGGGCAGCCTGCCCGGCGGCAACCCCCGGGAAATCACCAAGGTCGATATCCTCAACTGCATGGGCGTGGGAATGGCGCTGTTCGCCTCCTGCGCGCTGTTCGGCCCGGCCAACCGGGTGCGTTTCGCTCTCCTCGGCGCGCTGGCGATTGCCGCCGCCACGCCGGTGATGGCGCATCTGCCTTGGGACGGCGTTCCGCAACTGCTGCGCGCATACCTGGTGCCATTCGGCGGGAGCGGGCAATCCCCGGCGAGGGGGCTCTTCCCGTTCTTCCCCTTCGCCTCCTACCTGGGTTTCGGGCTGGCGGCGGGCGTGGTGGTGAAGCGCGCCCCCGAGGACCGTTTCGAGCGGCTTATGCAATGGTCGGCGGTGGGCGGCTTCGTGCTGGTCTTCGCGGCGCAATACCTGGCGAACCTGCCGTACTCCATTTACCCCGAGACGGATTTCTGGTCCGACAACCCCTCGCTGATCCTGATCCGCGTGGGCGTCGTGCTGGTGCTGATGTCGGGCTCCTATGTGTGGACCGAGTACTGCGCCTCGACCGGCTGGAGTTGGATGCAGTGTCTCGGCAAGAACTCGCTGATGGTGTACTGGGTGCACGTCATGATGGTTTATGGCGGCGTGGCCAAGCCCATCAAGCGGAGCATGTCGATTCCCATGGCCGCGGCGTCCACCGTGCTGGTGACGGCGCTGATGGTGGCGCTGTCGGAGGCATGGCTGAGATGGAAGGCGCGCCGGCGCGAGAAACCGGGTCCGGCGGTGGCGCCGGTAGCCGCCGGCTGAGGCGATGCGCTATCCGCCGCCGGACTTGGCTTTCGCCTCTTCTCCCCAGACGAGCGGGTCGGGACCGGAAAGCTGCAGGAACAGATGGTACGCCTCCCGCGCTTCCTGCGGCTTGCCGCTCTTTTCCGCCGCCAGCCCTCGCAGGTAATAGAGACGCGGAAAATAAAGCGCGGTGTGTGCGCTGAAGCCCTCGGCGGGCGGAACCGGATTGGAGTGCAGCAACTCCGCGGCCTCCTTGTAACGGCCGGTTTCGAGCAGGGTCCAGGCGAGCAGCACCGGGAGGCCTTCATCGATGGGCGTCCGCGCGCCCTCGTCGTAAAGTTTGTGGAGGATCTCCGAAGCTGGCTGGTATTCCCGGTCCGGCAGCATCGCGACAGCCGACGCCACGTCCCGGATCGGCTCCAGCGCGAGATTGGAGGAAAACAGTTTCCCGGCGCGCGCCCTCCATTCCTCGGCCGGCGCCGGCGGCTGCGACAGGAATTTCGCGATCAGCGCAGTGGCCGGCAACTGCGCGCCGGCAACGCTCACGGCCTCCTGCGCCATCCGCGCGGCAGCGGTGCGGTCGCCCAGAAAAAGTTTCCACACCGCCAGTTCGGCATACGCGCGGGCCGCCAGCCCGCGGTTCGGAGCGGTCTCGGCGGTTCGGGCGAATTCGAGCAGCCGCTCGCATGCCTGCTTGCGCCGGCCGGTGGCCCAGGCCCATTCGGCGCGCTCGATTTCCACATGGCGAGTGGGGCTTTCCGCCAGCAACTGGGCGTAGCGTTCGTGGATTTCCGTGGCGCCGGCGATATCCCCGGTCATCAGCCGCGCCATGGCGGCCTTGAACAAATCCACCCCATTCATGAATTTCGGGTTCTTCTTGTAGGCCGCCAGGTAGAACTGTTCGGCTTCGCGCAGATGGCCGGTTATGAGGTGAACATCCCCCAGGGAATCGATGGCGTTGGGGTCCTGGGGATCGGCGGTCTGATACTGCCGCAAGGCTTCCACGGCGGCCGGGAGATCCCCCGCGTTGGCGGAAGAGTAGGCCAGCAGGTTGTAAGAGTTGCGGTTGCCGGGATCGAGAGCCAGCTCGCGCCGGAACGCCTCGGCGGCCCCGGCGTAGGCGTGCGCGGCGAAGCGGGACTCGCCCAGGGTACGCCACTGATCCGGGTTGCCGGGGTCGGCGGCGGCCAGCTCGGCGAGGCCCGCCAGGCGGGCGGCGGAATCGTTGCGCAAACCGGCCGATTGCAGGTGCACGCGAGCCCGCTCCAGGGGAGATGCGGCGCTTTGGGCGGCCTGGTCGAGCAGCGCCAGGGCGCCGGCGGAATCGCGGCTCAGGGCTTTCCATTCGGCCAGCAGGCGGTAGGCGGGAGTGAAGCCGGGGTCGGCGGAGATGGCCTCGGCGGCCTCGCGCATCATGTCGCCGGGAACGCTGCCCTCCATGGCCATCACGTAGTGGCGCACGGCTTCGCCGCTGTGGGCGATGGGCGGAATGGCATCGGGCGCGAGCTGGCGGGCTATCGAATCGGCCACGGCCACCACGCCGGTGGCCGCGCCCGAGGCCGAGACCGCTTTGATAAACCTGCGGGAGGGAAGGTCCTCCAGGTACAGGCTGGCTTCCAGCTTTCCGCCGCGAACGGCGAACTCGCCGTAACCGGCCCGGTTGGCGCCGGCCAGCAGTGCCAGACTGCTTTCGGCGGAGATGCCGGGAGCCGCGGACGGCCGGGGTCCGGCGGTGCGGCTCAAAGCATGCAGCGTCCCCGACGAAATGGCGTACCGGTTGGGCCGGCCGGCCAACTGCGCGGCCACCAGTTCCGAGAGTGCGCGGCCGATCCAGTTCTGTGAGGAATCCTGGCCCAGGTTCTCGAAACGGAGGATGGCCACGCGTTCCTCGGGCAGCTTCCGGTCTGGGCGCGAGCAGGCGGCGAGAAGCAGCACACCCAGCAGGGCTGGGCGGACAATGTGGCCGGTCCTAGAGAACACGCGGCTCCGCGGCCAGCAGTTCCTTGAACTCCGGGAGGTCGCGCATGCCGGCGAACTCGGGGTCCTTCTTCAGTTTGTCCTTATCCTTGAATCCCTCTTCGAGGGCCTTTCTCAGGTACTGCAGCGCCAGTTCGTTGCGGCCCGATTTGGCGTACATCTTGGCGAGAAAATAATGGTACTTGGCGCGCTCTCCGACGTCGCGGTTTTCGAGCGTGGTGCCAAAACTGCCGCGCCGCTCGAAAACGTCGGGATCCAGCTTGAGCGCCATCTGGTTGGCCTGGGCGCACTCTTCGTATTGCTTGCGCGAGAACAGGGCGACTCCCATATTCAGGTAAAACGAAGCCGTTCCGGGTTCGTTGGGAGCCAGGCTGATGGCTTTCCGATAGTAGGAAATCGCCCGGCGGTAACTCTTCTTGGCATAGTAAACCGTGCCCAGGTTGTTGATCGCCTCCACGTAATTGGGCTTGAGCTTGATGGCCTCCTGGTAAGCCTTCCTGGCCTGATCGAGCTGGTTGGGCAACTGGTTGTAAGCGATACCGGTCTTGTTCCACAAAACCGGGTTCCGGGATGAAGACGCTTGATAAACATCAATCGCCTCCCGGTACATTTTGCGCGCCATGAAAATATCGCCGCGCATTTCGGGCGTCAGCGTGGCGGCTGGCGGAGCCGGTGCCGAGGGCGGGGAAGTCTGGGCAGCGGACTGCCCTGAGAGAGCCCGGGCCAGGGTAGCCACGGCCAGTAGCAGGTATGGAGGCCGGAAGAACATGTGAACCCCCTTCGCCCCTATTTAAACACACCCAGGATTCGCTGGAGGATAGTCTTCTTCTCCTCAGGCCGTTCGTCCTTCTTGGCTGGAGGCGTGGCGGCTGGTGGGGGCGCCGGAGGAGGCTGAGGGGCGGCCGCGTGCCGGGGCGCCGGACCGGGGTGCGGACGCCCGTCGCCGCCGGTCCCGGTGACTGTTATGGCCATGTCGCCAGGGAGGAGCGGGTCGCGAGCCGGAGCCGGCGAGGTGTCCCAGCCGGCGACGTTGGCGACCGCGGTGCGGCCTCCGCCGTGCAGCGGGCAGGTTCCCACCGGTTCGGTGCCCACGATGAAGACTTCCGCGTGGGTCCTGGGGCAGCCGGCGGTGGCGGGCATTCCGTTCAGGGAATCCACCTGGATGCTCACAATCCCGTCGGGAACCGGAAATGGCTTGGTGTCGCGATATTCGCGAAAGTCCAGGGCGCGCTTCATGAAGTCGCCCCAGATGGGCGCGGCGCTCTTGGCGCCCTCCAGGTCGAGGTCGCGATTGTCGTCGAAGCCCACCCACACCACCGTGAGCAGTTCCGTGGTGTACCCCGCGAACCACCCGTCGCGCGACGTGCCGGTCTTGCCGGCCGCCGGGGCGGTGAAGTTGTACCTCGGGCGGACGCCCGCGCCGGTGCCGGTGCGCAGCACTTCCTCCAGCAGGTTGGTCATGAGGTAGGCCACCCGCGGATCCAGCACCGGCTTGCGTTCCACCTCGTTGCGGAACAGGATCTTCCCGTCGTGGTCGCGCACCAGGGTGAGGAAACTCGGCTTCACGTACACGCCTTGGTTGGCGAACATGGTATAGGCGCCGGCGGCTTCGAGCGGCGTGATTTCGTAGGCGCCCAGGGCCACCGCCGGGGTCGGCTGGATCTTGTAATTCATGCCCGCGCGGTTGGCCATGTCAACCACGCTGCCGTAGCCGACCATTTCAGCCAGGCTCACGGTGGCGTTGTTTAGGGAGTGGGCCAGCGCCTGGCGCAGGGTCACCTCGCCCATGTAGTTCTCGGCGAAATTCTTGGGGCTGTATTCCCGGCCGTCGAACCAGAAAGTGGTGGGCTCGTCCTTCAACAGGGTGCTGGCAGTGACCAGGCGCGGGCCGCCGTCCACCGCGGTGTCGAGGGCGGCGGCGTAGACGAAGGGTTTGAAAATCGATCCCGGCTGGCGCTTGGCCAGCACATGGTTGAGCTGGCTGGTGCCGTAATTGCGTCCGCCGGCCAGGGCGCGGACTTCTCCAGTGTGCGGGTCGATGGCGACCAGAGCTACCTGCGCTTCGGGAACCAGTTGTCCCCGGAACCGGCTTTGCCTGCGGATCTGATCGTCGACCGACTGCATGCCCGCGCGAATGGCCTCCTCGGCGGCGGCCTGCAGGCGCATGTCCAGCGTGGTGTAAATGCGGTACGAATTGGACTGGAAGTTCTGATCCTGAAAGCGGGTCTGCACTGCGTCGGCGACCAGATCGACGAAGTACGGCGCTTCCTTGGACAGCGACGCGCCCTTGGCCACGGTCAGGGGCGATTGGACGGCCGCCTGGTACTGGCGCTCGTCGATGAAGCCGTTCTCGCGCATCATCCTGAGCACCAGGTTGCGCCGCTCGACGGCGTGGTCGGGGTGGCGGAAGGGGTTGAAATACGGCGGCCGCTGAATCATCCCGGCCAGTTGGGCGGCTTCCGGCACGGTGATCTGGCCGAGGTCCTTGCCCAGGTACGCTTCCGCCGCCTCGCCGAACCCATGGATGCTGAAGGTGCCGCGCATCCCCAGCGGAACCTGGTTGGCGTAGTCCTCGAAAATCTGCTCCTTGGATAATCTCTGCTCGATCTGCAGAGTGACCACCACTTCCTGCAGTTTGCGGCTCCAGGTCTTGCCTTTCTCGTCTTCCAGGAAGAACATGTGCGCAAGTTGCGTGCTGAGGGTGGAAGCGCCCTGCGCTCTGCGGCCCTCCCGCAGGTCCACGTAGGCGGCCTTGACAATGCGGAACGGGTCCAGGCCGTTGTGCTGGAAGAAGCGCTTGTCCTCGATGGAGGTGACGGCTTCCACCAGGATCTTGGGGATGCCGGGGAAGGTGACGAAGCGGCGCTTCTCGCGCGCCGGTCCGGAGAGGTTGGTGATGAGCTGCGGTTCGAGCTGATACTGGCTGCGGGAGGTGTTGTCTGCCAGGGAGATGATCTGCGAAATGCGGTTGCCCACGAACCGGATCACGGCCGGCTCCTGGTCGAAATAGGAATCCGGGCCGGGATAGATCTCGATGGAATTGGCGCGAATCTGAAACGACCCGATGGGGTTGCTGCGCGACTCGGTGTACCCGCTGCGGCGCAGCACTTCACCGATACTGTTGGCGGAGCGTAAGTCGCCCACGGCCACGGCCTCTGGGGCCGCGTAAATCTTGGCTGTGGCGGCGAACGGACCGGCCTTCAGCTTCTCATCGATCAGGCGGGAGTACTTCACGTAGAAGCCGCTGAAGACGGCCATACCCAGTATTACCAGTACGGCCAGAGCGGCCACCAGGATGCGGCCGACCGGGCCGAGGACGAAGTGGGTCAAACCGGAATTCTTCGGAATGCGGAGCTTCAGGTCCCGCAGATAAGTTCTCTTGGCCACCTGTCTCTATTCTCGCATGGGCCGGGTGGCCGCTTCGAGCCGCCCCGGTACCAGTTACGTGCTGCTGATCGGTTGGGGGAAATCCCGGAGGCGAGGGGTCCGGTGGGCCGCGCGGTTACTTGCGCCCATCCTCGCGGCTGGAGGCGTACAAGTCTTCCCACATGTCGCCGGATTGCTGGGTCCATTCGGGAGTGGCCAACCCGGAAATCTGCACTTCGTCGGCCTTGAGCGTTCCATGCCCGTAGGGGCAGATGTACTCGACGCGCGGGCGGCCGAGTTGCAGCATCTGGCCCCAGGAGCCCGTTTCCACCGGCATCCGCAAACGGCGCAGGCACACCCGGCAGCGGTATCTCTGATCGCGCAGGATGAAGTAGACGGCCACCGTCGCCAGCAAAAACCACCCCAGCAAGGCTACCCAACTCCACAGCCTGAGGCCGCCGTCGTCCAGCGGCGCCAGCAGTTTGTGAAAGTCTTTCTCCCCCGGCGAGACGTTATAGACGGTGGCGGGAGGGATGATCCAATTGAGCAGCAGCAGCAAGCCATACAACGCCACCCCGGCGGCGGCCAGTTTCGCGGCAAGGAACGCCCGGTAGCGCATACGGATTAGACGAATCGGAAGGGCAAATTGTTCCAGGGCGCTGGTTTGTGGCTTGCGGCTCGTGGCTCACCGGCGGAACAAATTGCGCGCCACGAACAGAACGTTGGCCGGCCGCTCCGCCAGGCGCCGCATGTAGTACGGATACCAGGCCTTGCCGAAGGGCACGTAAAGCCGCAAGCGGTAGCCGTCCCGGACCAGCTTGCGTTGCAGGCCGCCACGGATGCCGTACAGCATCTGGAACTCGAAGGCATCCGGCGGGATCTTCCGGGATGCCGCATGGGACTTGGTCTCTTCGATCAGCGCCTCGTCGTGAGTGGCGATGGCGGGGTAAGCGCCCGCATCCAGCAGGAGTTTCATCAGCCCCGCGAAGTTCCGGTCGACGTCGCGCTTGCGCGGGAAGGCCACCGAAGCCGGCTCCAGGTACGCGCCCTTGCACAGCCGCACGCGGATGCCGCGGCCGCACAAATCCTCGATGTCTTTGCGGCTGCGGCGGAGGCAGGCCTGGATCGCCACGCCCACGGCCTGGTGCCGGGCATGCAGATCGCGCACCAGGTCGAGGGTGCGGCTGGTGTAGGCGCTGGCTTCCATGTCGACGCGTACGAAGGAGTCCGCCGCGGCGGCTTGGCGGACGAGTTGCTCCACGTTGGCGCGGCATTCGTCAATCGAAAGGTCCAGGCCGAACTGGGTCAGCTTGAGCGACAGGTTGGCGCGGATGCCGGTCTGCCGGATCTCGGCCAGGGTGCGCAGATACACGTCCCGCGCCGCCGCCGCTTCCTCCAGGGAGGTGACGCTTTCGCCCAGGTGATCGAAGGTGAGGGAGATGCCTTGGGAATTCAGGCTTCGCCCGATATCGAGGGCCCGATCGAGCGTTTCGCCCGCTACGAACCGGGCCGCCAGCCGTCGCGCCGCGGACGAGGTTTCCATCCATTGCCTGAGGTGTCTCTGGCGCGACAGAAAAAGCAGGAAACTGCGCACGCCTTCAGGCTATCACCCCACCACGGGCCGCGGACGGGACTGGAACGTACCATTATTCCCCAGCGGGCGGGACTCTGTTAGACTGCCGGTTTGAGGATTAACCACGTCCCGGAAATCAAGCCTGGTGAAATCCGCTGCCCGCGCTGCTTCGGGCTGGACCTGATTCCTTCGCGGCCAGAAGGACTGCTGGATGAGGTGATGCGGTGGTTGGGGCGTGAGCCTCACCACTGCCGGTTCTGCGAGAAGCGCGTTTTCGCGCGAGTCCCGGCGGCGGACCGCTAGGCTAAGACGGAAAAAAAGGGGCAGTGGCTCGCCCGAAGGTCCGCCACTGCCCGAGATTACCGCGCTTGGTACTTGCGATCTCCACCGGATCCAAACATTCGAACCCGGTGAATAGGTCAGGATACCAGAACTCCCCGGCGCCTGTACTGCAATTCACGCCGATACGCCGCCCAACCGGACTGCCGGCACAGGGTGGTGCGGGCGCTTCCGCCCGCCAGCCAATTTCTTCACAGCTTCGCAGGGGCGATTCCCCGGACGAAGACACTACCGCGCAACCCGCGGATCAGAAAGTGAAGCGGAGCCCGAGCTGCATGCGGCGGGCTTCGGTTCCATCCGGCGGGACGGCGTCGCCGCTGGGGACGTACAGGTACGACGGCGTGGGCGTCAGCACGCCCTTCAACTCGGTGTATGCCTGGGTGCTGCTGTAAGCCCGCGCGGCCCACGTGTTCGGAACATTGAATACGTCGACCCTCAGGGCCAGCTTGTAGCGGTCCTCTCTGCCGAACGGGATGATCTTGGAGAGAGTCGCATCCTCGCGGTACATGGCGGGGTACATATAGCTGTTCACCGGAAGCCACGGCACGCGAGTACTGAAGTCCAGCCCGTTGAGCGAATAATTGTTGAACATGCCGCTCACCGGGGTGTCCTTGGTGGTGATGGTTTCGCTGCCCTCGGGGTGGCCGCTTGCCATGCTGGTGATGGAAGAAAGCTGCCAGCCGTTGATCAGATAGCGGGAAATGGGTCCGTTGGAGTGCGTGAACCGCGGCGCCCATACCCACGACAAAACCAGGCGCTGCCGCTGGTCTTCTATGCCGGTGCCGTAGTCCGCCCTGTAGTTGCCGTTGAACAGCCAGTAGTAGGGGTTGGACAGGAACAGGTTGTTGGTGCTCTCCGAGTAACTCTGGCCGTCGTCCAGCTCGTGCGACCAGGTGTAGGCGAGCAGCGCCTGCAACCCGTGCGTGAACTGCTTGTTGACCTGCACCGCCAGCCCGTTGTAGTAGCTGTTGACGCCGTTCTCGTCGTAAGCGATCATGCCGTACCGGGTATCCGGCCGGTTGCCGATCCAAACCGGCGTGGTGTAGGAACCCACGGCATTCCCGTTGACGTCGTCGATGGTGTAGGTGTAGTTGGTAGTCGTGGTGGGCAGGTTGATGTCGCGCACGCCGTACAACTGCACGCCGCGGCTCCACAGGTAGGAAACCGATATAGCGACATCGCGGGCGAGCTGGCGCTGGATGCCGATGTTCCCCTGCTCGGAGTACGGAGTCTTCAGGTTGGGCGCCAGGAACTGCAAGGCGGGAGCCGCGACCGTGGCGTTGGATGGCAGCGCGGCCAGCGCGTTGGGGAAAACCGGGCCGCCGGCGCCCTGGGCGATCTGCGTGCTGGTGCAGCCGCTGGTGCCGGTGACGCAATTCGTCAGGCTCATGGTGGTCTGATAAACCCCGTTGCCGGTGGTGAACAAGTCGTCCAGCGTTCCGCCCTGGAAGCGGGCATAGAACATTCCATAGCCGGCCTGAAGGACGGTCTTATCGTTCAGCCGGTAGGTGATGCCCAGACGCGGCGCCAGGTTGGTGGGCTTGGAGGGAACGTTGCAGGTATCGGGATAGTTCTGGTTGCAGACCGTCGGTTGCGGCAACTGCGCGTACTCGTAACGCAGGCCGGCCTGGACGGTCAGTCTGTCGGTGGCGCGCCACTGGTCCTGCAAGTAAAAGCCGTAGTCGTTGATTCTGTAATTGACGGCGGGATTGCCGAAGGCCTGGGTGTACTTGGACCAGTACTTCGTGCCGGTGGTGTTGCCGGAGTAATCCAGGGCGAAAGCGTTGGCGCTCGAGTAGGTGTAGCTGCCGAAGGCGCTGCTGATGTAGTAGACGTAATCCTGGGTGGTGGCGATATCGGCGCCGAACTTGATGGTGTGCCTGCCCTTGGTCCAGGTGGCGTTGTCCTGGAACTGGTTGCGCACTTCGCTGGGCTCGATGCGCGGCAGATACGCGGCCGGCCCCAGCGCCTGGCTGTTCACCGATACCTGCAGATAGCCCAGGCCCTGCCCCAGGGACGACTGGTCGAAGGTGTCGGCCTGGCGGTCGGTGGCCACGCCCCAGCGAAGCTCGTTCACGAAGGTCGAGGTGGGGACGAAGGTCCACCCCACGTGCCCGTTCCGCACCGTGACGAAGTCGTCCCCGTTGCCCGTGAGCGCCGCGCCGCTGGTGGAGGAAACGCCGGTTTGGATGCCGTCCGGAGACTTGTCATGCAGGAAGTTGAAGCTGGCGCTCAGGGTGTTCCGCTCCGAGAGGTGGTAATCCAGCTTCCCCAGGTAGAGTTCCTGGCCCAGGGTGCGCGGAATCTGCCCGTAGAAGCGCGGCAGCAGGGCGTTGATAGCGGCGCACTGCGCGGCCGTGGCGGCCGGTTGGTTGGTAGTGCTGGTGACGGTGGCCACGCCGCAACCGTTCCAGGTCTGGGTGGTTCCGTTGACCGCCGTGCTGTTGACGCTGCTGGTCATGGGGAAGTCGCGCCTCGTGACTTCGGCGCTCAGAAAATAGAACAGCTTGTCTTTCTTGATCGCTCCGCCCACCGTGCCGCCAAGCTGGTTGCGCTTCTCGGAGGGGACATAGGTGGAAAACGGATCGCGGGCGTTGAATCCGGTGCTGCGGTAGAACCAGAATCCACCGCCGTGAAGATCGTTGCCGCCGCTCTTGGTGACGGTGTTGACCACGCCGCCCATGGCGCGGCCGTATTCGGCCGAGAAGTTCGAGGACACCACCTGGAATTCCTGCACGGCGTCCTGCGAAATCTGCGAGGCGATGCGCGTGCGGCCGGCGTTCTCGTTGTAAAACTGTTCGGTGGTGTCGGTGCCGTCCACCAGGAAAGAGTTCTGGCCGGCCACGCCGCGGAAGGTGAGCAGGCCGTAGTTGCCGTCGTCGCTGACGCCCGGCGTGAGCAGGACGAAGCTGTCCACGCGGCGGCCGTTGATCGGCAGTTCCTGAATCTGCCGGTTGTCGACCACCTGCGACAGGTCCGTTTTGGTGTCTTCCACCAGCGGCGCGGTGCTGACCACCTCGACCTTCGTGCCGGCGGAGCTTACCTCCAGGCTGATGTGCAAGTCCAGGTTTTGGCCCACCAGCAGCGTCAGGTCCTTAGCCTCATACGCGGTGAAACCGCTGGCAGCGACTGAAACGCGGTACCCCGCGCCCGGTGTCAGCGCCGGCGCCGTGAAGATGCCATCGGCGTTGGTGGACACGCTGCGCAGCGTGCCTTGCGACTCGCTCGAAATGACCACTTTGGCATTCGGGACCGAAGCGCCCGACGGATCCCGGACAACCCCTGAAATCCCGGCCAGACCGGCGGCCGATTGTGCAAAAACGGGTGCGGCGAGAAGCAGAAACAGTGGAACGGAAATCGTCACTTTCATGGAACCCCCCTTAAGCTCGCGAAAGGACGACTCCAGCGAGTCCTCCTTTCGCCGGTGTTGTTGTGTGCGCAAACTACCCCTATATATGCAGAATCCAGCATATCAGAAACTCAGTTACAACGGCGTGACCATAGCCCCACCAGGAGGTGGTTATTTATGCGGAGCCCCGCATAACGGACCGCTCGTGGCCGTGGCGTCTATCGGGAAGTCCAACACTTTGAGGCAGTTAGGTGTGCTACCGGACCTTGAAGGCGAACACCGTCTGGTCGTCGAAGGCGGTGGTCGAGAACTTGTCGAGCTCGGCGAAGACCGCCGAGACCACATCGCCTGCCGGCTTCTCGCAGTTGGCGCGCAGAATCTGCCCCAGGCGGCCGCGCCCGAATTCGCGGCCGTTCGGGTCCATGTGATCCGTGATCCCGTCGGAGAACAGCACTACCAGGTCTCCCGGAGAAGCCTGAAAACCCACCTCTTCATACTCCCGGGAATCCAGCAGGCCGATGGGCACGCCTTCGACGCGCACCTTGAGGATGTCGGTGCCGCGGCAGATCATGGGCGGCAGGGCGCCGGCGTTGGCCATCACCATCTGGCGGGTGGCGGGATCCCACACCAGTACGAACAGGGTGACGTAGCGCGCCTCGACCTTGCGGGCGATGAGCGCTTCGTTGAGCGCCTGCAGCAGCTTCGAAGGGCGGCGGTGGCGCGGCGCCAGCGTGCGCAGCAGGCCGTTCATCAGCCCGCCGTATAGAGCCGCGGCGGCGCCCTTGCCGCTCACGTCGCCGAAAGCGATCACCGTCTGGCCGTCCCGCAGGTCGAAAATATCGCAGATGTCGCCGGATATCTCGCGCGCGGCGCGCAACCGCACGGCGGCATCCAGGCCGTCGATATCCGGCGTGGTGTCGGGCATCAGCACGCTCTGCAACTCGCGCGCGGCGCGCAGGTCTTCCTCCATGCGGCTCTCGCGGGTGGCCAGTTCCTGGTACAAACGGGCGTTTTCGACGCTGCTGGCCACCTGCGGCCCGAGCAGCGTCAGCGTGCGCACGTGATCGTCGGTGAAGTAGCCGATGGCTTCGCTTTCCAGGTCCATCACGCCCAGCACGCGGTCGTGCGCCATCAGCGGGACGGCCACCTCGGAGCGGATCCCGGGGTGGGTGGCGATGTAGCGGGGGTCCTGGCTGGTGTCGTCCACCCGCACCACCTCGCGCGATTCCGCGGCCGCCCCGGTGATGCCTTTTCCAAACGGGACGTTGTCGATGTTCACGCGCTGGTCGTAGCGGATGCTGAAGAGGTGCCGCAAAACCCTGGCCTCGTAATCCACCGCCAGAATGCTGAAGGCGTCGTAGGCGATCAGCCCGCGCATGGTGGTGGAGATTTTGCCCAGCAGTTCGTTAAGGTCGAGGATGGAGGAGAACTCGCGCGAAATGTTGGCCAGCGTCTTGAGGGTGCGGTTCTGCCGCTCCACCCTCAGGTACAACCGGGCATTGTCGATGGCGATGGAGACGCGGCCCGCCACCAGGCGGAGCAGCGCGCGATCGTACTCGGTGTAGGCATCGACGCGGGTGGATTGCAGATCGATCACGCCCACCAGCTTGCCGCGCGCGGTCATGGGAACGGCTAGCTCGGTGCGCACCGCGTCGAGCATGTGCAGGTAGCGCGGGTCGTTGCGGACGTCCCCCACCAGCACCGGTTCCCGGCTGGCGGCGGCCGCGCCGGTGATGCCCTCGCCCAGCGCGATGGAAAGGTTGCGGATCACTTCCTCGCGGTGCCCCACCCCGTAGCGGATGCGCAGATCGCGGCGCCGCTCGCTATAGAGCAGGATGGCGAACAGGTCGTAGGGCAGCACGCGCTGCACGATCTCGGCCACGTTCGCGAGCAACTGGTCCAGGTCCAGGGTCTGGGCGGTGACCGCCGAAACCTCCAGCAGATAGTCCAGCAGGTCGCTTCGTTCCTTGAAGCGCACGTCGCTTTTGCGGGGAGAAGATTGCATGGGAGTGGAAATCCGCTCTGCCGCGCCGCTCACGCCGCCGTGGCCTCGACGATGCGGATGCTGGCGCTGGCTCCGATGCGCGTCGCTCCCGCCGCCGTCATGGCCCGCAGATCCTCGATGGTGCGGATGCCCCCGGCAGCCTTCACACCCATCTCCGGGCCCACTACGCTGCGCATCAGCGCCACATCGTGCGCCGTGGCGCCTCCCGGACCGAAACCGGTGGAAGTCTTGACGAAATCCGCGCCCGCCAGTTTCGCCAGCGTGCAGGCAATGGCTTTCTGGTTGTCGTCGAGCAGCGACGTCTCGAGGATCACCTTGAGCGCGGCCCCGCCTGCGTGAGCCGTATCGGCCACCTGCTGGATGTCCTCCTTGACCGTTTCGTGATCTCCCGACCGCAGGGCGCCGACATTGATCACCATGTCTATTTCCCGCGCGCCCGCCCGGATGGCTGCGGCGGTTTCCGCCACCTTCGTCTCCGTGAAGGTCGCTCCCAGCGGAAAGCCCACCACGCTGCAAACCAACACCCGCGACCCCGCCAGTTGGGCGTGCGCCAGCGGAACCCAGCAGGGGTTCACACACACGCTGGCGAAGCCGTACTGGCGGGCCTCGCGACACACCTTGACGATGTCTTCGCGCGTCGCCTCGGGCTTGAGAATGGTGTGGTCGATGAGCGCCGCGATGGAGGGATCGATGCGAGTCATCCGTTCGCTGCAAGAGACCCGGTCGGCGCCGGCCGCCAGGATCTCCCGGGTGTTGCGGGAGCAGGTCTGGGCGCAGCGCTGCACGCATCCGGGGCAAACCTGGCCGGGAAGATTGAGCCCTTCGGCCTTCCGGGCGGACGCTCCGTCCAGGCGCCCCACGCGGGCCAGAATCTCTTCTCCGATTTGCGCTACCAGGCGCTCCAGCTCACTTTGCGTCACGGTTGTGCCCTACCAGGTACTGGCGTTCGATCTCCGCGATCTTCTGCACCCGCGCCTGGTGTCTCCCGCCTGCAAACGGGGTGGCTATCCACACCCGGACCACGTCTTCCGCCTGAGTTTGCGTCAGAAGCCTGGCTCCAAGCGTAAGCACATTAGAATCATTATGTTCCCGGCTATTTCGAGCGGAAGCCTTATCATAGCACAGGGCCGCGCGAATGCCTGGAACCTTGTTCGCCACGATCGACGAACCGATGCCCGCGCCATCGATCGAGATGCCCCGCGCAGCCGCGCCGCCCGACACCAGTTGCGCCACCTGGTGGGCGATGTCGGGATAGTCCGCGGCCTTTTCCTCGAACACGCCCACGTCGCGCAGCGTCAACCCCAGGCTCTCCAGCAGCGGCTTGAGCGCTTCCTTCAGACGAAACCCGCCGTGATCGGCGCCGATGGCGATGGTGCCCTCTGGCGCGGCCACGGCCGTCAGTTCATCTTCCGGCAACTCGCGAATCCGGACCCCGCGGGCGCCCGCCGTCTCCCGGGCCGACGCGGTGATGATCGAACCCACGGGAACGCGCATCTCTCCGGAAGGCGGAATGTCCTGTGCCGTGATGACCCTTCTCATACGTCCAAAGCCGCGCAACGTTTCGTAAAGACCATTGTAGCGAACCATCCCCTGGCTGCCGCTCTTTCCGGACAAGGGGTGTGCTTCCAGCGCGCTACCATTCCCAGCGGAACCGCGCGCAACGGCCTAACTCAGCAGCAGGCTGGTGCAGGCGGCGCAGCGCCGGGCCGCGATGGGCACTTCCGTCAGGCACTCGGGACACTTTTTGGTGGTTGGCGCTGGCGGCGCTTCGCCGCGCTTGCGGCGCTCGTTGAGGGCGTTCATGGGCGCCACCACGAAGAAGTAGATGGCCACCGCGATCAGCACAAACGAGACCACCTCGTTCAGAAAGTCGCCCAGTTTGAAGACCGAGCCGTGCAGCGTGAAGTTGACCGCCGAGAAATCGCGTTTCCCGCCCACCAGCGCAATCAAGGGACTGAGCAGGTCTGCGACCAGCGCCGAGACGATCTTTCCGAATGCGCCTCCGATCACCACCGCAACCGCCAGATCGAGCACGTTGCCGCGGAGCACAAACTGCTTGAAGCCTTTGAGCATGCACGCTCCTTTCGCTTGCGTAGCCCTGGGCCGCCCAAGTCGTCGAGAACCGCGGTGAGCGGCCTCTACGCAGCATACCAGATCCTCACCCGCGCATCTCCCGAGACGAGCCGCCGGTCCGCCGCCTCCCATGGGAAACTGAGGAGACATGCTCGATAGCGAACTCTTCGCCCGGCTGCCCGAGGCCTTCTGGGAACTTCAGCGCGGCTTCGCCGAATTGCCTGCCTGGGACCCCAGCGTGCCCGGCGCCGCCGGTATGCCCAAGGTGCTCGGCGAGTTGTCCCTGCGCCTCGCCGACAACTATCCCTACTTCCATCCCCTCTACGCCGGCCAGATGCTGAAGCCGCCGCATCCCCTGGCGCGGATGGCCTACACCCTGGCCATGTGGATCAACCCCAACAATCACGCGCTGGACGGCGGGCGGGCCACTTCGCGAATGGAAAAGGAGGCGGTGGCGGAAATCGCCGCCATGCTGGGTTTCGCCACACACCTCGGCCATCTCGCCAGCGGGGGCACCATGGCCAACCTGGAAGCCCTGTGGGTGGCCGGGCTGCTGCATCCCGGGAAGCGGATTCTGGCTTCCTCGCAGGCGCATTACACCCACCAGCGCATCACCGGGGTGCTGCGGCTTCCCTTCGCCGAAGTGGCTTGCGATTCGCGCGGCCGCATGGACCCCGATGCGCTGGAGTCGATGCTGCGGCGGGGCGACGTGGGTTGCGTGGTGGCCACGGCCGGTAGCACGGCGGCTGGGGCGGTCGACCCGCTAGCCGAAATCCTGCCACTGCGGCGGCGCTATCCCTTTCGCCTGCATGTGGATGCGGCCTATGGCGGGTATTTCACCCTGGCCCGAAACCTGGGCCCGGAAGCCCGCGCCGCCTTGGATCTGCTGGGCGAGGCCGACTCGGTGGTGGTCGACCCGCACAAACACGGCCTGCAACCCTACGGCTGCGGCGCCGTCCTTTTCCGGGACCCCGAGGTGGGCACGCTGTACCGGCACGATTCGCCCTACACCTACTTCACCTCGCGCGAGTTGCACCTGGGGGAAATCAGCCTGGAGTGCTCGCGTCCGGGGGCTGCGGCCGCCGCTCTGTGGGCCACCCAGCGCCTTTTGCCGCTGACGCCCGGGGGAGAGTTCGCCCAGGGGCTGGAAGCCTGCCGGCGAGCCGCCTTGAACCTGTACGCGAAGTTGCGTGACGATCCCGCCGTTCTCACGCCTTTCGAGCCCCAACTCGACATTGTGGTTTGGGCGCCGCGTGCCGCCAGCACCACCGAGGTTTCCCTGCGGTCGCAAGAGATCTTCCAGCGCGCCGCCGGGCACGGACTGCACCTGGCGGTGGCGCATCTCCCAACCGCTTTCTTTTCCCGGAAGTATCCCGAGTTGCGGGTGGATGGAGAACGCATGGCTTGCCTCCGCAGCGTCCTGATGAAGCCCGAGCACGAGGGCTGGGTTGAGCGGATCTGGGAGATCTTGCGGGAGTCGGCGGCCTGAGTTCCGGTACTTCTAGTAACCCAATTTCCGCAGGTTGCGAGTTTTCGCTGGAACCCGGAAGCGGCACACCCGATATTAGTAGGGAAGCATCTTCATCGGGCGGAAGCACACCCTTAGTGGCGCTCTGGAGGCGATTCCCTTGGCAGCCCTGCGAGTATCTGAACGAGACATGTGGGTCAACCGTTCGACGGCCATTACGCGGTTGTCCAGACTTCCTTCCTTCCATCCCACCGCGCTTCTGCTCCTGGCGGTGTCGATCGAGAACCCATCGGCGGTGGCCGATTTCGAGCTCGCATTCCAGGGCGACCCGGCCCTGGCGTCGCGCCTGCTAACGATGGTGAATTCGCCCCTGTACGGTTTCCGCGTCCGCGTGAGGTCCATTCGCCAAGCTATCGATGTGATGGGTTTGGAGGGGATCCGGTCGCTGGTCTTCACGCTCGCTCTCGGGCCCTACCTGCGCGGCGCCCAGTCCAGCTCCCTGGTTGGCGCCGTGTGGAACCACAGTCTGGCTACGGCCGTGATTGCCGAGACCATCGGTGCGGCGGCCGGGCAGGATGTGTCCTTCCTATACATGGCGGGGTTGCTGCACGACGTCGGGCGGATGGGGCTGCTGAGCATCGAAGGACAGCGCTATGCCGGAGTGCTCCAGCGGAAGTACTTCGATATCGAGGAGTCGCTCATATTGGAAGGCCTGCTCTTCGGCTGTGCCCACGACGATGCGGGCGCGTTTCTGGGCCGCTGGTGGGGGTTTCCGGAGCCGTTGTGCGACTGCATCCGGCGGCATCACCAGCCTGAAGGAAACGACCTGTCGCAGCAGATCGTGCAGCTCGCCTGCCATACGGCGGGTTCATTGGGCATGGGCGAGGTCCAGTGCGAAAGGAACGTGCCCGTGGCCCACGACGATTACCTGGCGGACCGCATAAAACAAACCGCCTCCATGCACCCCGACCACCTGCTGCCCCAGATCCACAGTGTGGCGGAGGCGCTGGTGAATGCCGGCGCCCATCCCGAAGCCAGCCCGAAGTCCTGGACAACATCGTAAAGATGGGGGCGAAACCCGCCGATAGTTTGCTAAGAGGGACTTGAGGACAACCGGAAGCGGCGGCCGGTTCAGGCCAGCGCCAAAGCCGGGCTGTGCCGCCAGACCGCACCAGCCGGCGGGGCGGGGAAGACCGGCATCCCCGGCATCCCAATACCCCGGAACGTGGAGGGCGGATTCTTGCGCTGCAACAGGCACCGTTCCGAACCACACAGCCCTTCCACCCTGGTGGCGCCTCCACTGCGCTCGACCCGGTAGACCGCCGTGGCGCCGTATTCGGCGCTTATGGCAGGCAGAGTCCATCCGGTGGGGTCCATCATACGCATGCCACCCCGGCGGTCGATCACTATGACCACATCCTGATCGCCGTCGCCATGGAAGGCCGTGTCCAGAACCTCCTCTGCCTGCTGTAAGAACGCGCTCACAAAGAACTCATCGGTTCGGGAGAGGAGCTTTTCAGTCCCCTGTCGCGACCGCTCCGGCGCCGCTCCACGGCAGGCCGTCAGGCGATTGACACAGGCCTGGTTTTGACAGCCTGAATGCGGCCAATCCCGAATGTGCCACCCACCCACGGCCGCCGCCCTGCCCCTCTGCGAACGGGGCAACCTCTTTGGCAGCCGTATCTTGCGCCGCCGACAGCCGCCATGAAAAACTCCTCCCAGCGAGCCTGCCCGGTTGGTCCAACACTTGCCCGATAGTGGCCAATGGCCACCGGCGCATATGCCTACTGTCCCCCTGTCAATGACGGTGCCCCGTGCCGGCGTGACGCCTTCGTGCTGCGGCATCTCCCGCAAGTGCGCCTCATCGCCAGGCAAATTCACGGCCGGGTGCCAGCCAACGTCAGCCTCGACGACCTGGTTTCGAGCGGCGTGCTGGGATTGCTGGCGGCCATCGACAACTTCGATCCATCGCTCAATGTGCAACTGAACACTTACGCCGAGCGGAGAATCCGCGGCGCCATCCTGGACGGGCTGCGGGAGATGGATTGGGCGCCCCGCGAAACCCGAAAACGGTCGCGGTGGATCGAAGCCGCTATCCATCGAGCCCAACAGCGCGCCGGGCAGAACCCGACGGAGGAGGAAATTGCGGCGGAACTCGGCATCCGGGTGGCCGAGTACAGGAAATGGCTGGCCGAGGTGCAGTCCATCGAAATGGAATGTCTGGAGGCCAGCCCCGGGAACTCACACCAGGCGGAGTTGCTGGACCTGGTTTCCGACGACCCCGACCGCTTGCCGTCGCGTGTGTTGGAGCGCAGCGAACTGGAGCGGATTCTGGGCCTGGCCATCGAGCGCATGCCGAAGATGGAGCGGACGGTGTTGAGCATGTACTACTACCGGGAACTGAGCCTGGGTGAGATCGCCCGCGTCGTGGGCTTGCACCTCTCGCGTGTGGGGCAACTCCGCGCTCAGGCGATTCTGCGATTGCGCTGCCATCTGGAGAGAGTTTGGCGATCTCATCCGAAGAGGAAAGTGTAAGCCCAGTTGACTCGAAACCGGACCTGGCGCCGGCTTCGAAAGACCACTCTGGGGAGGGGCACTTTCATGCAATTTCCACCGACCGCGGGACAGGTGTCGCGCTGCATCCCGTTGGCCATCGGTTACGGGGTGATCCTGGCCTTGTTCCTCAAGAGCCGGTGCGACCTGAAGCGGTTCAGAAGGCAGGCCGAGGCGGCTGGCGTCCCTGCCAACCCCGCGCCGCCAGGGCAGGGGAGCGACGCCACCTCCGGCGCGCTGGAGGCATCCGCGGTGGGAGCGGCCACCCAGCAGAGCCATCATCCCGCCGCGCGCGCCGACCTGCTGCGCACGTACCGGCGGGCTGAGACGGCCCACCGTCTCGCAGCCGCGCTGGCAGCCGGACCGCGGCGATAGCGGTTTCCCCTTAGCTCACCAGGACTTGGCCGCTGGAGCGGAAACTGCGCAGCTTCATGATCAGGGTGGTGCGCTTCATCCCCAGCAGGTGGGCGGCAGCGGTCTTGTTGCCCGAGGTTTTCAGCAACGCCCGCTCCAAAATGCTGCGTTCGAACTGGCTCACGGCCGTCTCGAAATCCACCCACGAATCGACGCCCGTGGCGGCCTGCGGTTCCAGCGGAACCACCCCCGCGGCGGGATTGGGCAAGCCGAAATCCGTGGCGTAGAGGATCTGGCGGTCGCCGCTCATGGCCACCGCCATCTCCACGGCGTTCTCGAGCTGACGAACGTTGCCTGGCCACTGGCAGGCACGCAGGCGGCGAAGCGCCTCCGATCCCAGCGATTTCTCGGGAATGCCTTCCAGTTGGCAGACCTTCTTCATAAAATAATCGACAAGTTGCGGGATATCGCTATCCCGCTGCCGCAGCGGCGGTACTACCACTGGCACAACGTTGAGGCGATAGTAGAGATCTTCGCGGAACCTGCCCTGACGAACCCGCTCGAGCAGATCGACATTGCTGGCGGCGATCACGCGCACATCCACCGCCACCGTTTCGCAACTGCCCAGGCGCTGGATCTCCCGGTCCTGCAAGACCCGCAATAGCTTGACCTGCAATTCCATTGGAATGTCGGCGATTTCGTCCAGGAAAAGCGTGCCGCGGTTGGCCTGCTCGAAGCGCCCCACGCGCGCCTGGATGGCCCCCGTGAACGCACCCCTTACGTGGCCGAACAGCTCGGCTTCCAGCAGCGGCTCGGGCAGGGCGCTGCAGTTCACCGCGACCAGGGGTTGCTGCGCCCGCGGGCTGGCCTGGTGAAGCGCCCGCGCCACCAGTTCCTTGCCGGTTCCGGTTTCGCCGGTGAGCAGAACCGTGCAGCGCCGGGGACCGATCAGCCTGATGGTTTCCAATAGACGTTGCATCGCCGGGCTGTCGCCCACCAGGAACGACCGCCACGCTTCCGGAGATGCCGGCCGTTGCCGCGCCCGCAGACGGCTGCGCTTCTCTTCGGCGGCCGTCACCAGGGCCTCGTGGAGCACTTCTGCCGTATCCCCGGGCCCCATGCAGTGATAAGCCCCAGCGCGAATCAGCCGGACCGCTTCTGCGGCTCGCATCTCGGGGTGCCAGACCACCGTTGGCAGCAGGGGATCGGCCAGGTGCAACACCTCCAGCACGTCGGCGGCGTCGATTCCCGGCACGGTACCTGTAAGCAGCGCGCAATCCACCGATTCAAGAGCCAATGTCCGCTGGGCTTCCAGCAGCCCTCCAACGGGGACCACCGAGAAATCGGCCAGCGCTTCACTCCACTCGGATTGGAGCACGAGGGTCGCGTCCGGGACCATCCATAGCAGCTTGGGCTTAGGCATGTTTGCTCATTTATGCCAGTAGCGTACTACGGATTCCACCCGGTATTTGGCAAGTAAAACCCTGATATCCGAGGTTAGTACCGGACCACTTTTTTCCGACCGCTGGAGCCATTGGCGCCAACGGCACGGCGCCACACCGGTTGAGGTCGACTTCAGTCTGGCAGATCGGTCTGGCCCGCCAGGTGCGCCAGCAGGTCCACACAGAGGTCCAGCCCGGGGTCGGTGCTGCGTGGCGCGTACAGGTCGGGGCAGGTTCGCATGCGCTGCGCGACCGCCTTCAGGAGTTGTATCCGTTCGGCTTCCTGACCCTCTTCGCAGTCGGTTTCGACGAAGCCGCTGCGTTCAAGTTCCGCGCTGACTTTCCGGGTATCGCCGATGATCCAGGCGCGCAGCACCGCTTCCGCCAGACTGGCGGACAGGGGCTGGGAGGGGTGAATGAAGGAGCGCATTCAACTAACTCATCGGCTGAATTGGCTCGGAATTCTAGGGGGATTCCACAAAAACTTGCGTATGAGTCTCTTTGAAGGCCCAGGCAATCCACCCATTTGCTTTCCAACCGGTTGGCGTCAGTTCTGGGCCGGCGGACCTGCCCATGGCTCCAACGAGCCATGCTCGATCACGGCCATGGGTGGTGGTTTTGGGCCACCGTGCGGCTTGCTCCCATGCATCCATCTTATTGACAGGAAACACATTCCGATTTGGCCTGAATCGTGCAACAGGCTGGTGTAGTCTGGAGGATCTGCCATGAGACACGGGCATTCGCGATTGGCGACGTTGACGGGTACGGCGTTCCTGCTGGTCGGCTTGCACCTCCCGGCCCGCGCCCAGGACCCGGACGACCTCAAGCGAGGGGTCGGCCGCATCAGTTTGATGAATGGGCAGGTTTCGGTCCAACGCGGCGACTCGGGCGACTGGGTCGCCGGGGTGGTCAACGCTCCGCTGATAGCCGGCGACCGGGTGGCCACCGCCGCCAGTTCCCGCGCCGAAGTTCAATTCGATTCCTCTAATATGCTCCGCATGGGCGCCAATGCCGAAGTCCATATCACCCAGATGGAAGCCGGGCGCTACCAGATCGAGTTCGCCAAGGGCATCCTCACCTACCGCCTGCTCCGCCCCACCGACGCCACTGTCGAGATCGACACGCCCAGTGTTTCCGTGCGGCCGTCGCGGGTGGGAGCGTATCGCATTTCGGTAAACGATTCCGGTGAAACCCAAGTCACCGCCCGCTCCGGCTCGGTGGAGGTGTTCTCGCCGCGCGGCTCGCAGTGGGTCTCAAGCGGCCAGACCTTGATCGCGCGGGGAGATCCCGCCGATCCCGAGTACCAGATTGTCGCCGCCGTGGGCTATGACGATTGGGACCGCTGGAACGATACCCGCGACCACGCCTTGATGCAGTCCGTCAGCCCCCAGTATGTGGGGCAGGGAGTGTCCGGCACCGAAGATCTGGATGGCTACGGCACCTGGACCAACGTGCCCGATTATGGTGAGGTCTGGCAGCCCACCGTGCCGCCGGACTGGTCGCCATATTCGTATGGCCGCTGGGTATGGCTGGATTGGTATGGATGGACCTGGGTGAGTTCGGATCCCTGGGGCTGGGCGCCGTACCACTATGGACGCTGGTTCTATCAGGCCAACTACGGATGGCTGTGGTATCCCGGCGTGCGGGGTATTCACCACTACTGGTCGCCAGGCCTGGTGGCGTTCTTCGGGTTTGGCGTGGGTGGATTCAACCTTGGTTTCGGTTTCGGATTCGGCAACGTGGGATGGGTGCCCCTGGCGCCTTACGAGATGTTCCATCCCTGGTGGGGCCGGGGCTATTATGGCGGCCTCAACCGAAGCATTAACATTACCAATGTAAACATTAGCAGCGTATACAGAAATGCACGCGTCGCCAATGGAGTTTCGTCGCTCGGCGCGGAGGATTTCCGCAACGGCCGGTTCGGCGCGGTGAGCCATCCGAACGGTGAGCAGTTGCGCAACGCCGGGTTGATCCACGGACAGGTGGGAATCGCTCCCAGCCGGAGCAACCTGCAGTACGCTTCGCACGCCGCGGCTTTCACACCGCGGACCTCGGCTTCCACTTCATTCTTCACCCATCAGCAGCCCTCCGCCGCGCAGCGGGTGCCGTTCTCGCAGCAACAGCGCGCCATGGAGCAGGGAAACCGTCCTTCCACCGCAGCCATGCCTGGGCGTCTCAACGGCGCTGGTAACGACCGGCCGGCGATGGCGGGTGGCCCGGCGTCCGTAAACCGTCCCAGCGCAGCCGCGCCCAGCGCCGGTGGCGCCAACGGAGGGTTCCGCCGCTTCGGCGATCCGGGACCTCAGTCGGGCGGCTCGGCGGGGCTGAACGCAGCTGAACGCCCAGGGCTGCAGAGCGCACGGCCTTCCACGCAAGCCCCATCGAGCGGGTACCGGCGGTTCGGCAGTCCCGGAACTTCGCCCCAATACAGTTCGCCGCAATACCGGCCCAGCCAGCCCAGCTATAGCGCGCCATCCCGCGGATCGGCGCCCAGCTACAGTGCGCCGTCGCGGAGCTCCGCTCCAAGCTATAGTGCGCCATCGCGCAGTTCGGCTCCTAGCTACAGCGCTCCGTCGCACAGCTCGGGTGGTGGCGGAGGTGGTGGCAGCCGGCCTTCCGGCGGGAGCGGTGGTGGCAGCCACTCGTCCGGTGGCGGCTCGCATCGCCGGTAACGAGTTTCCGCAAAGGAAAGCATCAGTCGATTTCTTCCCAATTGGCCCGGTCCCGTTCAGCGGGGGCCGGGCCGTTTTTTTGATGTCATGCCACCGGGAGTCTCCGAGCGGATAGGGGCAGTGGGGTGGTGTCCAGCTTTGGCCGGAATGGCAGGTAGTCTTGAATGCGTTAGAAAGTTTACATAATATTCGTTATCGGCAGCCAAAGACGCCGGCCGGCCAATATGCCAAATAACTCTTGCATTCCTGCTGTCACATGTGCCACAGTACAGTTGTTATGCAAGCCGCATCGATCATTGGCACCCCGAGAGGCGGCCAATGATTCCTTTCCAGTTAAACCTGCAGTCGGGCGTTCCGGTTCACGAACAGGTGGCGTTTGCCGCCAAGAAGGCCATGATCTCCGGCCAGCTTCGGCCTGGCGACGCCTTTCCGTCCGTCCGCGCCCTGAGCAAAGCCATGAAGATCCATCCCAACACCGCGCACAAAGTGATTGCGCAACTGACCGCCGAAGGGCTGCTCGAGGTACGGCCCGGCATCGGCACGGTGGTGCTCGCGCCGCCGCCCGCCACCGGCGCCGAACGCGCCCGACTGCTTGGCCACGAGGTGGAACAGTTGACCGTGGAAGCCAGAAAGCTGGGTCTGACGGTCGCCGACCTGCACGCCGCCATCGACCAACAGTGGCGCCTGCTCCAGGCCCACGAGGAGGAATTGCCATGAGCAGCCCCTTGCGCGCCATTGAACTCACCAAGACCTTCCCGCGGGTGGAGGCTCTCCGCTCGCTCTCGCTCGAGGTGCCCGAAGGCGCCGTCTACGCGCTCGTCGGTCCCAACGGCGCCGGCAAAACTACAGCCTTCAAGAGTTTCTTGAACTTATATAGGCCAACCAGCGGAAAAGCCGAGATCTTAGGCGTCGACTCGCGATCCCTCGGCACCACCGAGCTGGCGCAAATTGGCTTCGTTTCGGAAAATCAGAAGCTGCCTGGCTGGATGAGTGTGGGCTACTTCCTCGCCTATTGCCGGGAGTTCTATCCCGCGTGGAATGCCGACGACCTCGCCGGCCTGGTCCGCCTCTTCGAACTGCCGCTCGACCGCAAGCTCAGCCAGCTTTCGCGCGGCATGCTGGTCAAAGCCCAGTTGGCGTCCTCGCTGGCCTACCGTCCCAAACTCATCCTGCTGGACGAGCCCTTTGGCGGACTGGATGTCCTGGTGCGCGAGCAACTTGTCGAAAGCGTCCTCGACCGTACCCCCGAGGCCACCGTGTTCCTGGCTTCACACGACCTGGCCGAAATCGAAAGCTTCGCCAGCCACGTCGCCTACCTCAATGAAGGGCGCCTTTCGTTCGCCGAGGAAACCGCCGCGCTAACCGCCCGATTCCGCGAAATCCAGGTGACGCTGGAAAGCCCCACAGCCCTGCCCGCCGATCTGCCGGCCACCTGGCTGAACCCAGAGGCCGCCGGCGTGGTGGTCGGTTTCACGGACTCCGGCTACAGCGACCGCAGCCAGGCGGAAATCCGCAACCGGTTCGCCGGCGTGCGCGAGATCGCGGCGCGGGTGATGCCGTTGCGGTCGATTGTGCTGGCGCTCGAGAAATCCGCCAAGTCCGGCAAAGGAGCGAGGTGACGCGATGCACGAGATACTGGTGATCTTCAAGAAAGACGTCCGGCGCTTGTGGTGGCAGATCGCCGCCATGCTGGCCATGTCCGCGATAACCGGGTGCCTGGACGCCGGGCGCGCCGCCGCCCAGCCAGGTGTTGTGGAAGGCTTGCTCGACATCCTGCTCCCACTGGTCTGGGCCTGCCTGATCGCGCAGGCCATCCACCAGGAAGCGCTGGTGGGCGACCGCGAGTTCTGGATGACGCGCCCCTACCGGTGGCTGCGCCTGCTGGCCGCCAAGGCGCTGTTCGCCGTGCTCTTCGTTCACGTTCCGTCGTTTGTGACCGACGCGGCCATCCTGGCGGCCCGCGGGTACAACCCGCTCCATGCGCTCCCGCAACTGTTGGTGAAGCAACTGGTGCTGGCCGGCGGCCTTACTTTGCCTGCCATGGCGCTGGCGGCGGTGGTGAGCAACCTGACGCAGTTCGTGGTAGGGGTCCCGGTTCTGTTTGCGACCCTCGCCGCGGCGGTTGCCCTCCGGCGAGTCCTCCCGATGGGCTACGCATTCCAACACGCCATAGGCTCGCGCCTGGGCGGCGCGGTCATCGCCATGGCCGCCGCATCGATTGTCATCCTGCAATACTGGCGGCGCCGGACCAAGCTGGCCCGCGTTCTGGCGATATCCGCGGGGGTGGGAGTGGGAGGGCTGATCCTCCTCTTCTTCCAGCCGATTACGTTCTCCATGAACACGGCCAAACTTCCCGCGGCGAACATCCACCTGACCATGACGCTGGACGCGCCCGATCCCCGGGCCATCCACGGCCCTACGCGCCGTGTGTTCTCTGAGTTCCCGATAACCGTCTCCGGAGTCCCGGAGAATGAACAGGCCATAATGTCATCGGTTACCATGGAGATCGCGGGCGCCAACGGTGTGCGCTACCTGCATGACCCTCCGCGGGTGGATTTCGAGGTGGCAATGATGAGTACCGCGAATCGCTACAGCGCGATCAGCGTGGGGATGCGCCGTGCCGACTATGAGCGGATCAAGGACAGCAAGGTGACGATCTCCGGAACCGCCGGCTTCGTGCTGCACAAACTGCTCCCCGAGGTGCGGCTGCCCGTCGGTGCGGCCGTGAACGTGACGGAGCGGATGCACTGCTCCAGCACCTATGACGAGGGACGGTACGATGTCGGGTACTTGCGCGTGTACTGCGACTCGCCCTACCGGGACGGGCTGTTGTTTGACCTCCCAATTCAAGAGATGAGGAGGAGCTGGCTGTGGCCCGGATACGGCGCAGTGGGCACCAACGGCTCCCCGGCTCCGCTGCTCGCCTGGCTGTCGCCGCTGGAACGGCGGGAACTGTCCTATGGAGTCGGCACTCCCCGCGACCGGACGGCAAGCGAGGCGCTGGCGGACACGCCCATCGTGATCGTGCCGCGGCACTTTGCCGGATACGCCACCGCCACGTTCAAGGCAGTGGATATCGACCTGCGCGAGTACTCGAAGTAGCCGGGCGGAAACCGGGGGCGGTGGTTACTCGCCGCCCCCGATGCCGGACCATTGGGTGCGCAGTTGGGGATTCGATCCGGATTGCCGGTAGGCCTCGAGCAGCGCGCCGCGCTCGGGGCCGTGGAGCGGCGCGGCACAGCGGACTTCCGGACTCATCTCCAGCAGCAGCTTGAACTTCTCGCGCAGCAGATCGCTGCGAAAGACGCCGCCTACGTAGGCCACGTCCACGCGCTCGCCGGGCTGCCACAACTGGCCGCGCACTGCGCCCGCCAGCATGGCAAGCTGGATCGCCGCGCTGTCCATGATCCGTATCGCCACACCGTCGCCATTGGTTGCGGCGCGGTCCACCAGCGGCGCCAGTGCTGCCACCCGCGGCCGCGGCCACTCGTCCCCATAGAAGCGGTGCAGCATCTGGTTGGCGCTGGCGGACGCGGTAGCCTCGAGCAGTGCCTCGCGCAGGCCGGTTGGCGGACCCCAGCCTTCCTCCGCCCGCAGCGCCGCGCGCGCGGCCTGGCGCACAATGTCGAACGCGCCGCCCTCGTCTCCGAACACGTATCCCCAGCCCCCGGCGCGCGCGGACCGGCCCGCGGCATTGCGTCCGAAGGCGATCGACCCGGTCCCCGCGATGGTGACGATTCCCTGCCCCGTGGCTGTCGCGCCGGCGAGCGCGGTCACGGCGTCGGTGGTCACCACCAGCTCGTCCGCGTGCAGGATGGCCGCCAGGATCTCGCGCTTGTCCTCGGGTCCGCCGCTCATGCCGAAGCACGCCACGGCGAAGCGCACTGTGTCCGGATTCAGTCCGGCTTGGCGGCAGGCTTCCGCCAGGCTCCCGCGCACGGCTTCGTCCAATTTCGCGCGGCCCTCGCCCGCCGCGGCGTGATTGCAGGGGCCGGCAGTTCCCCGCCCCAGGATGCGCCCGGTTTCGTCGCCGATCAGCGCGGTGGTTCCGGATTGTCCGCCGTCCACGCCCAGGAAGAGTTTCATGGTATCTGGTACAGCCGCGCATCCTTATTTTGCGCCACCTCGCGGATACCCCACAGGTCCGCGTGCAGCCGCAGATCGCGGGTCTGGCCCTCGTCTTCGAAGGACAGCAGGTAGCCGATGCCGCGCCGCTTCAATTGCTCGATGGCGGCGTGCCGCAGGTCGGGACCGGGCTCCTCGTGCGCTTCCGGCGTATCGGAGAGCGTGCGCCACGCGCCCGATGGGTCGCGGCCCTCCAGCTTCAGCTTGACGTCACGCTGATCGAGGGAGGTTTGAATGAGAACGCGATCCAACGTCTGCTTCCAGTGGAAGTCCATCTCGAAGGATTGCCCCGGCGCCAGGAACTCGCTCGATCGCCAGAAGGTGATGGGGTTTCCGTCGAGAGCATCGGCCCGATCCGCGGTGGTCTGCAACGCGACCGGGCGATCGGAATCCATGACATAAGCGTCGTGAATCCGCCATTGCACGCGCCCGCTATTGACCGTCACCAGGCGCACGGCCGTCAACTCCCTCCGTGGGAACGAGAACCCGATTCGCCAATTGGGCGCCTCGGACGGAAACGAGGCCGCCTGAATCATCACTCCGGCAACCTGGTTCGGCTCCGATTCCCATTGCACCAGAATGCGCCGGGACGTGTAGGATTCGGGAATCGGACGATAGGTGAATACGGTCGCGCCCGGTGGCGTGTTCCGATCCACCATTTGGGCGACCCCATAGAAGAACATGTTCTTCTCCAGGTACTCGTCGGTTGACTTGATCCGCAAGGCCTGCCGCCAGGGCACTCTTACCAGGCGCCAGGCGTCCGGTGAGCAGTACCTGGAAACCTGCGCCGGCCACGAGATGAGCGCATGCACCAGCACCAGCGCCACTGCCAGGCGTGGCAGGCTGGCTATGGCCAGCATCATGGCCAAGGCGACGAAGGGCAGGATGGGGATCAGGAACCGCGCGCCGATGATGTTGAAGTAGTTCACCCCGAAGACCGCGGCCGCCAGCAGCAGACGCCGGCCCTCCTTGCGGCGCAGTGACCAGAGGGCCAGGGGCGCCAGCAGAAAGACCGGTCCCAGAAGCCCGTCCAGGTGGCCCAGGCTGGTCACCTGCATGGGAATCTGCCACAGGCTGGGTAGGCCATAGGTACGGTTGTTCTGTAAATAAATGCTTTCAAATACGGCGGTTACGTATGGATTTGGAAACCAATGATTGAAGAATGGAGCCAGCGGGTTCCGCATCCAAATGGCGTTCTTGACCATCCATATCAGCACCATGGGCGCGGCGCACGCACCCACGGTCAGGACATCCCGCACCTTCCGGCTTCTCCATCCCACCACCGCCAGCGCATAGGGAACGGCCGGCCACCCGGTGTACTTCGCGGCATAGGCAAACCCGGCCAGCAGCCCGATCGCTACCAGCAGACGACGGAACCGGCAATCGTTCCATATCTGTAATAGATGGAACAACGTAAAGACCACAGATGCAAGTGCTACATCAACATAGGCACTGGTCCCATCGACGCCCACCACAGGGCTGGCGAAGACCAGTAGTGCGGCGCAGGCGCCGGCCATGGGGAAGCCCATCCGGCGTCCATAGGCGAAGACCTGCCAGGCGAGCGCCAGCAGAAAGGCGAAGTGAACCATGGAGGCGGCCGAATGCCGCCCGAACGCAAACGCGAACAGGAACAGCATCTCGACGCCTTGCGACAGGCTGGCGTAGAAGTTCCAGGTGATGTGGCGAAAGCCGTGCTCGCGCAGGTATAGCGCCACGAAACCCAGGTGGTAGCCAGCGCCATCGAAGCTCGATTCCGGCGCCATGGAGCTAAAGAAGTACAGGATAAAATATGAGGTAAGTACAAGAAACAGAAGATAATGCTCTACTGGCCTATGTCTCCAGGAGAGCTTCACGGGCGCCCATCGCAGCCCCCACGCCAGCACCCCGGCGCCACCCGCCAGGAAGACCAGTGGATACACCAGCCCGGCGCAGCACAGCGTGAAGACCGCCATGCTGAGCACCGCCGCTCCGGCGACGAACTGGATGCCCGGCTCGCGCGCATCTCCAGCGAGACGCCTGCCCAGCGCCATGGACACCGCCACCGTGAATACCGCGCCAAACAGAATGCCGAGGGCCGTCACGATCCCCGATTGTAACCTTCATCGAGCGGCACGTGCAGGAACGGGCGCCTGGAAAATGAACATAGGTAGGCGGTCGCCCGCTTTCCCTGTCACACCACCGTACGTACGGGTCCGTATACGGCGGTTCGGCGGGTTGAGCTATCGGCCGCCAGCCAATCTCGGAATCCCG
>Ga0326727_10001294_pt1 | contig 93989 bp, 72 predicted proteins | sample MB2enrmetagenome_FD_207643 | JGI IMG/M metagenome (GOLD analysis project Ga0326727, IMG submission 207643) | Lab enriched peat soil microbial communities from McLean, Ithaca, NY, United States - MB29MY | ecosystem: Environmental > Terrestrial > Soil > Wetlands > Peat | place: USA: New York... | reverse complement strand
TCCGGCTCTTTGTGAGGGCCACCAAAATTGCCTTGTCTTCGACAGAACATTCCAGTTCGGGTGCGTGTCTGGGCATCTCCCAAACATTTTAATACAAATGTGTATTAACGCAATTAAGCACTAGCATGTGAGAGTGAACTGCTGAAAGTACCAGTCGTCGTCAAACCGGCGGACGCGCGTCACTTCCGCGCGCCGCGAAAAGACGTTAGCATCGCGCATCATAGCCATGGCCGCCGGAAACGACTCGTAAGCGCGCAACGAATCGAGCACGCGCTCCAGGCGTTCCCGGCCGAAATGCACGAACGCCATGCGCAGGCGATTGTGCACCACCGACACCCAATGAGAGGGATACGGAGGCACCCTTCGAAACAGGTGCCCCACCTCGATTTCCGGCACCACCAACTGCCGATAACCCAACAGCCAAAGCCGGCAACTGAGTTCCGCATCGTTGCCGCCCAATTGCCGCATGTCCGCGTCATATCCGCCCGTGCGCTGGTATACCTCGCGGCGCATGGCCAGAAAACAACCGGGCAGCACCGGTACCGCCTGCGGGCTGGACCCCGGCTTGTGTCTCCAACTGGTGTGCAGATTCGGACCGGTCACGTCCAGGCCGAAACCGCGGCATTCCGGACCGGTAATGCTATATATGCCGGGGGCCACGGCGCCCACGCACTCATCCCGCAGCGCATCGCAGAGCGGTTCATGCCACCCAACAGGCGCACGCACGTGCGCATCGGTGAAGAGGATAACGTCTCCCGTGGCGCGATCCGCTCCATAGTTGCGCGCCCGCGCCACCCCGAGCTCCGCCGCGCGCAGTACTCGCACCTCCGGCAATTCCGCGAGAAATGCAGTGGAATCGTCGTCCGAGCCGTCGTCGACCACGATTACTTCCCGCTGGTCCCTGGGCAGAGTTTCAATTACATTTGTTACTGTCGCCTGCAACTCCGTCCCCTCGTTGCGAGTAATAATCACGATGCTTATGGTGGGACGCGGCGGCAGTGTGCCTTCGCGCACTGTGTCGGGCATTATTGGAATGATAACAGCAAATCGCAATACTTAGCTCCCTTTTTTTGAATTCCTAATTTTGGACTTAATGGCTCCTTGAAGGTTTTTGGTGGGACGGGCTTCAGCGTGTGCCCTAAAGGGGCAGGTTACCAGTAGGGGAAGGACCCACTTGAATAATTGATGGTTACATTCGATAGCTGGCGAGCGGTTCGGTTGGGAAAACTGCTTTAGCTTGCCACGTCGAGCGGAACTCGCCCGTCATTGGGTGTAAAATCCGGCCCCGCCGGGCGCCAGGGCTGACTTCTGAATTCTGATCTGTGACTTCACGAAACGGTGGCCGGACGGAACTCCCTCGGAACCCCTGCCGAGACACGAGTCGCATCTTGAGCTATCGACGTTCATCGGCGTTTATCGGCGGCCCAATAAAGAATGTGCTGGCCTTGGGCATTACGCCAACAAAGATCTATTCGCCGCCGATGAACGCCGATTGGAAGCTGTCGGGTTCAAACTGGATCTGCACCGAACCGCGTCCGATCCAAGCCCTCAGTCACAGATTGTTCAATCCGGTGCAAACCGGCGGCTAGGCTGACTCCTGACTCCCGAATCCTGAAGGGATTTCAAGGGCGAGCCCCTGGTTAGCGTTTGTCGCGGATGCCCCGGATCAGACTTAGCGTGTCGCGGACCTTGGCGGCGATGGCCGGGTAATCGCCGGCTTTGACCATCTCCTTGGTGATGAGATTGGAGCCCATCCCCACGCAGACCACCCCGGCGTCGAACCAGCCCTTCAGCGATGCTTCGGTGCTTTCCACGCCGCCCGTGGGCATGATTGAAACCCAGGGGCAGGGCCCCTTGACGGCCTTCACGAATCCCGGTCCGCCGACTTCCTTGCCGGGGAAGATCTTGAGGATCTCGCAGCCCAATTCTTCGGCTTGGGAGATTTCCGAAGCGCTCCCGCAGCCGGGCGAATACGGAATCTTGCGCCGGTTGCAAGCCCGGGCGACATCGGGATTCAGCACCGGGCCGACCACAAAGTTCGCGCCGCAGTTGATGTACAGCGACGCGGTGCCGGGGTCGACCACCGAGCCGACTCCCAGGATCATTTCCGGCAACTCCCGCGCGCAATACTTCTCCAATTCGTTAAAAACTTCCCAAGCGCGATCGCCGCGGTTGGTGAACTCGAGCAGCCGGCATCCGCCCGCCATGCAGGCGGCGGCCACATCGCGCGCCACATTAAAGTCCGGATGGTAAAAGACGGGCACCATCCCGGTCTCGATCATGGTATTGAGGACTTTCAGTCTGGAATAACGTGCCATTCATTGCTCCGTGAGCTCGCTCCGTCGAAAACCACAGACTAGCATCTATCGGGCCGGCACTTCGGCGGTAGTCCCCACGACCGTTTCGATGGAGGGCGCATGGAGCAGCGTATTGTGGATCAGGCAGGCTTTCACGGCCCGGAGAATGCCGGCTTCGTGGTGCGGATCGAGATCGGGGACAAACACTTCGATGCGAAACTGCCCGACGCGGGCCGGCTGCATGACCTTCTCCGCGTGGACCGTGACTTCGAGCCCCGCCGCCGGCAAGTTCCGGGCCTTCAAATATTGGGCAGCGTAGAACCCCGCGCAGGTGCCCAATGAGGCTAACAGGAACTCCGGCGGAGTCATGCCCTGGTCGGCGCCGCCATTATCGGGCGGCTGGTCGCATATCACGCGATGGCCTCGCGCGCTGGCTTCGAACTTCACGTTTCCGAGGTGTCGAACGTTGACTTCCATAATGGCCTTCGTACTGAATGATGCAATCGCGGCCGAAAGGTGACAGCGCCGCGCATGACGCTTCACGGAAGCTGGATGTGTCAAAGTAGGAAGGAGATACGCTATGAAAACTCTTGTCGTTGGCATCGCCGCCGTTCTGACCGCGGGCTTCGCGGCCGACCTGGCGCTGATTCAACCGAACGAAGTGGCCGCGCAATTGGCGGCCAAGGGCACGCACCCGGCCATCTTTCAAGTCGGCCCCAATATGCTCTATCGCGGCAAACATATTCCGGGCTCGGTGTACGCCGGGCCGGCATCCCGGCCGGAAGGGCTGGAACTGCTCAAAGAGGCCGTCGACAAGCTTCCGCGCGACGGCGAAATCGTCGTCTACTGCGGCTGCTGTCCCTGGGGCAACTGCCCCAATGTGAAGCCGGCTATGGCGCTGCTCAAACAGATGGGGTTCACGCACGCCAAAGCCATGTACGTGGAGACGGGCTTTGCCAAGGATTGGACGGACAAGGGCTACCCCGTAGAGGCCGGCGCTCCGAAGCGGTAGCCGTAAGAAGCGCTGTACGGTTCTCGTGGCGATACGAGGCGCAATCGCTAGTGAATGGCGGGTGGAAAGTACCCGCATGCTACACTCAAAAATCGTGCTCACCCCGGAGCCACGGCTCTGGGCGCGTGTGAGACGGCAACACGAATCCATATGGGCTTGGCACTGGTCCTGATCTATATCGCGCTGAATCTGCTGTCGCCGGCAGACATGATACCGGCTGTAGCGCCGTATCGACCCATGCTGGTCCTGGCGGCGTTGAATATACCGTTTGCGGTGATGTCCCGCTTTCAGGCGCCCGAGGTCGGGAAACTTCGCATCCAATTCGTTCTCGTGCTTCTGTTCTTCGGGTTCACGGTTTCCGCTCTGATTCCCCACCGCTTGTACGGCGCCAACGTGACGACGCTTGAGGAGATGGTGCCGAATGTCCTCGCCTATTTCTTGGGCATCGTGCACTTTCGAAGCCCGCAGCGGCTGCGATTCGTACGCGCCACGCTGGTATTCATCGCGCTTTTCGTGCTGTTTAACGCACTGATGGATTTGCCGTATGTCCGCGCCGCCGGTGTGGATACACCCTACGTGATGGCGCAGGGAACAACACTCGCTAATATCGAGCCCCGGATTCGGGGCTTAGGCATGTTGCACGACCCCAACACTTACGGGCAGTTCGTGTTGCTGATCCTGCCCCTGTTGTTTGTGGCCAAGAGCGATGCGGGTCTCGGCGTGGGATGGCTCGTCGCACTCCCTACCAGTGCGTTGTTCCTGGTCGCGGTATTCTACACCGGGTCCCGCGGCACGGTGTTGGGGCTGGCCGTACTGGTGGGAATGTTCCTAATCAGGCGGCTCCGGGCAACTGGCGCTGTGATCACGATGATCTTGGGAGGCCTCGCATTATTGGCCGTAAATTCATACAAGAATCGTACGATCTCGCTGTCAGGTGGAATGGATCGGCTGGCCATCTGGTCCGACGGATTGTCTTACTTCAAGCAATCGCCATTGTGGGGGATAGGCCCACGCAATTTCATGGACCGGTATGGCATGACTGCCCACAATTCATTCCTCTTGGTTGCGGCCGAGTTGGGAATGATCGGGTACTTCCTATGGATGAGTATGATGGTGGTGACCCTGGTGCAGCTAAATCGCATTCCCCAGGTTGTGGGTAAGTCAGATCCCTCATTGACGCGTTGGGCCCTCGCGTTGAAGATATCTCTGAGCGGCTATCTGTTCACCAGTTTTTTTCTGTCGCGTGCTTACGAACTGCCGTTGTTTATGTTGCTGGGCATGTGTGGCGGAGTCATCATTGCCGCGGGTGGCGACGATGCGGTTACGCTGCGGGGCAGTTGGTGGCCGGCGTGGTCGCTGATATCCTGCGTCGCTATACTGGCTCTGATATACGTGATGCTGCGTCTGCGCTTCGCTTAGCCGGCCCTTGGACCCGGCGATGACTAGGAGTTCGCTCGCGGTTCAGGCGACTTTTTGCGAAATAAAGTCCAGAGTAGTGGTGGCGAGATCCTCGGGTGAAAACTCCCGGAACTCGGGAGCCACGGCAAATCCGGCCAAAGCTTCGCGGCTTCCTGGCCGGATATGAGTCCGTTTGTAAATCACTTTGAGACCGGCCCTTGTGGCGAGATCCAGGAACTCCGGCGCGCGCATCCGATTCTGGTACTGTAAGGAATTATTCCAAAAGCGCCATTCCGCTTCATTGTATTTGAGGAAGTTCACAAATGAGATCGAGCGGTCGAAAAAAGCGTAATGGTCGTTGCATCCAATGTTATGTAGAGCCAGTCCGCCTGGTTTGAGTATCCGCTGGCTTTCCTGCAGGATCTCGAAGATCGCCTGTTTAGGCACGTGCTCGAAGACGCTGTTCGAGTAGACCAGGTCGACGCTGTTCGACGGCAGTCCCGTCTGCCTCGCATCTCCCGGTGCAAAGTATTCGATTCCCGCCAGGCGCAACAGCTCTTCAATGCCGGACGCATGAACCAGTTGCCGGTGTTTGATACCAATCTCCGCCGCACTGGAAGCACAGAATTGTGCGATGGAATCGAGACGGGGTTCGATACACTGCAGAGCGCGCGCCGTCAGCCTGGCATTGATGTGACGCTGAATGTCATAAGTCTTGATGCTCGAGGCGCCGGCGAAACTGAAGCATATCGGCAGCACGGGGTACCAACCTGTTCCCACCTCGACAATGGTTGCGCCCGGGATAGCAAAGTGAACGTCCCGCAAATACTCGCAGGTCTGTCTCCAATCGGCAAGCTTGGCGTCGATGTTGTTTTCGAAATTACGCAACCCTCCCGCCAGTTGGAGCCGATCGTTCAACTGCTTACCGCCCGGAATACCACCCAAGACTTTTTGAACGCAACCTTTAATCTTCCAGTTCATGTGTGCGGGCAAGCGCAGTATATCGGACGGCGGAACACCACGTCAACAGAATGCACCCCGCAAAACTCACCCCATCGGGACCGATGGCGCCAGCCATGCGATCAGACTTTTCCAATGCGGGCGCAAAGCGACGGGGAACTGCTTGCCAACCGAAAGGAACCGGCTGACATCTTCGGGCTTCAGGGCCGCCGTCAGACGGAGCGCCAACATCCAGAGGAGGGCGCCGGCGGGAATCGAAGCTGCCAGACCCGCACGGCCGGGTATCGCTTTGGTGATGGCTAGCACACCCAACGCCATGATCGCTCCCGAGGCTACAATCCGGCCCCAGTCCGCGAGCTTAAGATTGAGACAATCGGCCCTCCAGACGTAGATCCAGATGCCCAGGGCGCCCATCGTCTGAGCGATGCCGTTGGCAAAAGCCGCGCCATTCGCTCCATGCCGGCCAACCAGAAGAACGTCCAACCCGATGTCAACCGCTCCACACACGCAACCCCAGAAGATCAGAAACCCCTGTCTCTCCGTGGTCTGCAACAACATAGTGGGTGCCGTCACCAACGCTTTGGGAATGGCCAACAAGGCAATGATGCTCAGAGTGGCGATCATCGGGCGATACGATTCGGTATAGAGCAGGAGAACCAGCGGCTGGCTGATGCAGGCCAGGCCGGCCAGCAGCGGCAGCGCCACCATCAGGGCGTAACGGCCGCCGTCGACGGTCATTTCCTTCAGGCGCGCCTGACCGCGTCCGTATTGGGCCATCATGGTATAGGCCAACGCTCCACCGAACAAGGTGGGAATCACCAGGATGCGGTCCGCTAAACTAAAGGGAAAAGAAAAAAACGCGATTTGGCGCCTATCCGGATTCAAGGCTTTTAGAATTATGATATCGGAGCGGTCCCAAACCACCAGGTTGAGCACCAGAAGAGCCAGCCCCTGGCCGGAATAGGTCAACATTCGCCTTCGCAAGTCCGCATCCACGGTACCCCGTGGCACTCCCCTCATCCACCGCTCCACGGAACGCAATTTCAAGCCGCATTCCAGGCAGGAGCCGACAAGGACCGACGCCGATAATCCGACAAAGTCCCAACCGAGAAGCAGGCTCACGACCGTAAGCACGGCAGTCACCGCCCCGCCAGCCATCGCAGGACCTGTATTCCGCCGAGTTACTTCGGAGGCATTATTGGCCTGCGAGGGAACGGTTGCGACCAGACGCGGGACAATGGCAACAATCAGCAACACTGAGGCCGCAAAGTAGTGCGGGTCTCCCAGCCACGCCACCACCGCAAACCCGACCGCCGCGGCGCCCAGGGAGATATAACTTTGAATCTTGAGGGTCGACAGATAAGTGGCGCGCGCTACGTCGGCCATCCCGCGGTTCAGGTACTCGGCCATGTATTTGCGAGTAGTGGCCGGCAGGCCAAAGGAGCCCATCGTGAGGGTTATGGTCGTCAGCCACACGATGTATTGGTAAGAGCCCAGTCTTGCCTGACCTGCGGCGTCCCTTCCGATGACTCTGGCTATCGCCACCGAGGTGAAAAACTGGGCGCCTAAGATGAAAAACGCCTCGATACTGCTCCACACGGTATTCTTCGCGACTATCCCGGAGTTATCCGTGGAGCGCGGAGACCCTGTATTCTCGCTTTGCATCATGGCGTTTTCGCGGCAAGCTCCCGGAACCGGCTGCGGACATGTTGAACTGCGGCGAGCGATGGCTGGTAAACCAAGATTGTGGCTGGTCGCCGAACCTGCTGTCAAGCCGCCGGCCGCCATCCGCGGCACAGAGAAACCAGAAGGCGGGCAAGCACTTTGGGAATCGGCGCTACTGTGCGAGACCCGCAGTAGCGTGTATCGGGGTTGCGGGCGTGCCTCCCGGGATTGCCCGCTGCGAGAACTGGTCCCGGATGAAGCACAGGTAAATCCCGATTAAGATGGGAAGGAACCCATGAAACAACCGGGGCTCGTTCAATTGTCCGTACAACGAGTAAATGCCTAGTTGCATCGGCAACAGGATGGAAGCGCGTTTCAGGAAAGAGTCGGCGAAGCTAAACACCGCGGCTGCTCCGGCGTACCACGGAACCGTCAGTATCGCGCCGAAGATCAAGGTGCGCCGTAGTTCGGCGATCTGCCGCATATTCCACCAAACCTTCTCCTCGTGCGTTTGCGGAATCGGAATAGCCCGATTCAGAATGTATTGAGTCAGGAAATACACCGCCAGGCTGAGAACGGCTACCCAGGCGATAGTGGATGCGCGTTCGCGTCCCCACATCACTGCCGCGGCGGTGGGAACGAGCATAACGATGTTCTGGTGATTGAGGACTCCGGCGACAAAAGCAAGGCCGAAGAGCCAGTATTGTCTCCGATACAGGAAAAGAAAGCAAAAAGTGTAAGTGAATATGACCCCGACGTCGTGGGCCAGATAAGCAAACATAGTCGGCAGCACCAGGAGGGTTAGAAGTACTTGACCGAGGAACTTCAGGTTCTCACCGACAAACAATGCCGACCATTCGCCGATGACATACACCGAAATCACGATCCCGACTCCCTGAATCGCGATAAAAGACTGGATATACGTGAGACGAGGCACGACGTGCTTCAGAAGCATCGCCGGCCAGATGAGAAGCAGGCGTTGGCCGAAAACCGGAACGGACGCCGGATTGGTCATCATGGTTTGGATGTCATATCCCCCTCCGTGCTCCAGGTTGCCCCCTACCATGCGCTGGAACAAAACACAGCAACAGGCAACCGCAACCGCCGCCGAACACAAACGTACCATCGTTTCCGCGCGTTGCAGCGTTTCCCGGTAGTGCAGGAGCAGGGCCGATCCTGCCAGAATCGCTGTCAGCAAACCCAGGATGATGGCGACCACCCTTGGAATGTGTCCCGCAGGCGATGGCCCAAAGGCCGATTCCGCCAAATCGAAGCCAGGCAAAATTTTCGCCCACGTGGCAGCAGGAAGGCGCCAGCCCCAAAGCAGGAAAGCGATCCATAGCGCCAGCAAAAAGGCGGCGGCAGAACACAAAACTACCCACGGGCGCGGCAGGCTAATCGCTGGCATAAGTTGGTTCCCGGCTGAGCTAACGATTATACACGATGTCCAACGGACTCCCGGCCCGCGTTCTGGTGTGTGGACGCTCTCCGCCTGGCCGATCGTGCTGGTGAACCCGTGGTTGCAGCGCCGGCTTTCGGCGTGGCTCGACCGCCCGTGGCTGGGCCGCCGCTTCACACCCATCGAAGCCAGCGAGCGCTTTCTGGACGGATTGCAGGGCGCGCCATCAGCGAACCGTGTATCAGCCGCAGGCCATGCGCTGGCGCGGCGTGAGTCGAGGACCTGATCGAGACGCTGCCAGTATCGGCTGCCGCGGTAACTCCGGTAAACTATAAGTTTCACTATATGGGTCAAATCGGAAGCGGAGCGGCGTCGACTTATGTATTTCGGATCACGCCGAGGAAGAAACGCGGCGGCATGATCGAAGGGGAACTTTGGACCGACTCCGTCACGGGCGCAGGAGTCTTGCAGAGAGGCCACTTCGTAAAGACGCCACGCGGTTTCAGCAGCATCCAGATCGTGCGCGATACCAAGCTTCTGCACGGAGTTCCGTCCGACCGCGTCACGCACGTGGCGATTCAAACGCGGCTTGCCGGACGCGGCGAGTTAACCATTGCCGAGTACCGTGCGACGGCCTTGGGAGAAGATCCGGGATCGCCCGGATCGAACTCCGAACCAACGAAACGATTCCTGCGCGGATCTTCAATCAAATGAAAAAAACATTGCTTATCTCTTCGGTGCTGACGCTGATCGCGCTCGTGTGCGGTTCTGCTCAGGCCCAGGTTGTACTAAACTCCGCGGATCAGGCGTGGCTCCGCACGGCCATCGGCAGCGGCACACTCTCCGATCTGCGCTGGCCGAATTTTAGCGATTACAGCAAGCACTTGCAGAAGTTCTACGCCTTCAACGGCGACTCCCTGTGGTGGGTCAAGGGAATGGAGCCCACACCGCAGGCGCGCCAGGTAATCGCCCTGCTGCTGCAGGCAGGCCAGAAAGGACTCTCGCCGGACGATTATGACGGACCGCGGTGGCAAGACCGCCTGGCCAAGCTCAAACCCGCGGCCGGCCAGCCGGCGTCGCAGGATGCCGTGAAATTCGACCTCGCTCTCACGATTTGCGTCATGCGGTATATCTCCGATCTCCACATCGGCAAAGTGAATCCGAAGCACCTGGACTTCGCGCTCGACGATGAGTCCAAAAAATATGACCTGCCGGAATTCCTCAGGGACCGAGTCGCCGGCGCGAACGACGTTGCGGGCACATTGGCGCAAGTCGAGCCGCCCTATCCCGGTTACCGCCGGACGCTGCAGGCATTTCAGACTTACGTCGAACTGGCGAAGAAAGACGATGGGGAGCAACTTCCAGCGCCGGCTCCGCCGAAGAAAACGATTGCACCGGGCGACACCTGGTCCGGCGTCCCACGACTCACGCGGTTTCTCCGCCTGGTCGGCGACCTTCCATCTGACGCTGCTGTTTCGGCCGATCGGACGATCTACGATGGCCCGCTGGTGGACGCCGTGAAAGCCTTCCAGCGCCGCCATGGCCGCGACGCCGACGGACGAATCGGCGCCCAAACGCTGGCCGACTTGAACGTTCCCCTAAGCCGCCGCGTCGAACAAATGCAATGGACGCTGGAGCGCTGGCGCTGGCTGCCGGACATTGATCGAAAATCTCCCATCGTGGTGAACATCCCCGAATTCCGCCTCCGCGCTTACGATGAGAATTTCAACGTCGGGGTGGCGATGAACGTTGTGGTGGGCCGAGCCTACGGCCACAGTACCCCGGTATTCAGCGAGAACCTGCAGTATCTCATCTTGCGGCCGTACTGGGACGTGCCGGCTTCCATCACGCGGGCGGAAATAGTTCCGCACCTCCAGAAGGATCCGGATTACCTGGCGAAAGACCGATTGGAGATCGTGGATAGCCGCCGAAACCCGGTGAGCACGGGGCCGGTGACGAGCGACATGATCGACCAACTTCGCGCCGGGAAACTCTTCATCCGGCAGATACCCGGTCCCAAGAACTCGCTCGGCCTGGTGGTCTTTCTTTTTCCCAATAGCTACGCGGTATACATGCACGATACTCCAGCTACCGAATTCTTCGCGCAGTCGCGGCGAGACTTCAGCCACGGATGCATCCGTTTGGAAAAGCCGGCCGAACTTGCGGCCTGGGTCCTGCGCGACAAGCCGGGTTGGACACCGGAGCGGATTCGCGAAGCCATGACGAATGGCCCCAACGCTCAGCAGGTAAATCTGGAACACCCGATTCCGGTCTTGATCGTCTACGCCACCGTTGTCGTACTGGAGGACGGGCTGGTGTATTTCTACGACGATATCTACGGGCACGATGCTGCCCTCCAGAAGGTTCTCGCCAAGGGATATCCCTACCCCTGGTGAGTACGTGCGGATTTTCCGTTACCGGCGGCGCACGCGGCCCACGTCCACGTGCACGAAGTTCGAATCGCGATAGTAACCGGCTCCTCCGCGTTGCAGCCGCAGTGCCGCGTCCCGGACAGCGGAGGTTGGAATGTCGATCGCTTCCGCCCGCATACGGCCACGCCCGAATTCGCGCTACGGGTGCGGAGGCATTCGTTGGCCGCCGGCGTGCGGCATCCGCAGACCACATCGCTCTCGCTGTTCGACCTGCTTCACGATCTGACCGTGATCTTTGAACGGCATCGACCGCGAGGTGGAGACCTCCAAACGATCCCAGGGCCATGCTGGCTAGACACCGCAGTCCTGCAGGCGCCAAATGCGGATCGGACGCACCGAAAGTGCCGCCCTCCCTGCTACTCTACCGGCCGATAGACTCTTACCCCGGGCCCGAAACGATATCCCGATGACTTACTTTGGCCTTGAACCCGGATTCCACCAGGTTCTTGCGGATCTGGTCGGCCATCATCACCGACCGATGCTGCCCGCCGGTGCAGCCGAAGGCAATCGTCAGGTAGCTCTTGCCCTCGCGGATGTAATGCGGCAGCAGGTACGTCAATAACTCGGTAATTCTCTTGATGAATTCCACCGTCTGCGGAAACGACCGGATGTAGCGAGCCACTCCCGCGTTGCGCCCCGTGAGGTTCTTGAAGCGCGGAATGTAGTTCGGGTTCGGCAGAAATCGAACGTCGAAAACCAGATCGCTGTCCGGCGGGATGCCCTTGCGGAAACCGAAGCTCGTGACATAAATCAGGATCTTCGATTCGCTGCTGTCTCCCCGGAAGCGCTCGCCGATGAACTCCCGCAGCTCATGCACCGTAAATTTGGAGGTGTTGATGATCAGGTCCGCCATGGCGCGGATGGGCGCCAGTTGGGCGCGCTCGGCGCGGATGCTTCTGGTAATCGACTGGCCGCCCAGGGGGTGGGGCCGGCGGGTTTCACTGAAACGGCGGACTATGGCCGCGTCGTCGGCCTCCAGAAAGACCAATTTGGCGCTCACCGAATCGCTGATGCCCGCGAAGACATCCGGAAACCGCTTGAGCCCCTTGCCTTCGCGCACGTCCACCACCAGGGCCGCGGCCGTGATGCTGGGGTTGTCGTGAGTCAGTTCCGCAAACTTGGGAATCAACTCTACCGGCAGATTGTCCACCGAGTAGAAGCCCAGATCCTCCAGAGCCCTGAGAACGGAGCCCTTGCCCGAGCCGCTCAGGCCGGTAATCACTACCAATTCCGGCTTATGAGCCGGCTTTCGGGACCGGCCCCGCGCGGCAGGGCTCTTGGTTTTCATCTGCCGGTTGCTACGCCTCCACCATGTCGAAATGGCCGTCGCGGCGCCGCACCAGCATCACCATGCGCTCCGTCTTGGCGTCTCGATAGACCAGGTAATCGCGGCCATCCATCTCGAGCACCGCCTCCTCCAGGGTCATCGGTTTCCGTTTCTTGTGATTCTCCACATGATAAATCAAACGGTCCGGTTCCGGCTCGGGCTCGACTTTTTTCTTGCCGGCCGGCTTGAGCGGCTCCACCGGCTCTTCCAGGGGTGTCCGCGGCGCCCGCTTATTATCGAGCCATTTGGTGCGCGTTTTCACCGCCTGTTTTTCCAGTTTTTCGGCGGCGCCGTGAATCGCCTCGAACAGGTCGCTCGACGACCCCAACCCCACCAACTGGTTATTGAAATACCGGATGGTGGCTTCCGCGTGGTGCAGATGGCGCTCGAGGGACAGCACGATGTGCGCTTCGCATTCCCGCTTGCCGCTGAGCAATTTCCCGATTTTGGCGAATCGGGCTTCCAGTTTCTTCAATTGAGCTGGAGCTAATTCAACTTGTCTGCCCGTGTAGGTGATTTTCATGGGTCCTCCCAATTGAAACCGTTGGAACGTTCCAGAGAGCGATTCGGGTTCGAGCGCCGCCTCAACTGCGGATGCGGCGCTGGTGCGTGGAGGGAATTTTCATGTCCTCCCGGTACTTCGCCACGGTGCGCCGGGTGACATTGATCCCCTGGGTCTGCAACATCGCGGTGATGTGGTCGTCAGTCAGGGGTTTGGTGCGGTCTTCGTCGTCAATCATCTTCTTCACCATGCGTTTCAGAGTAAGCAACGGCGTGGACCCCCCGGAGGGGCCCTGCACGGCTTCCGAGAAGAAATACCGGAGTTCGAACACGCCCTGCGGCGTGTGGACATACTTGCTGGCTACCGCGCGGCTCACCGTGGAGGGATGCACACCTACCTCTTCGGCCACTTCCTTGATCATCATCGGCTTCAGGGAGTCCAGGCCGTAACTGAGGAATTCGGTCTGGCGCCGGACGATGGCCTGGCAGACTTTCATGATGGTCTGCTTGCGCTGCTCGATGTTTTTCATGAGCTGGATGGCCGAGGTGTAGCGCTCGCGGACGTAATCGCGCACTTCCTTGGTCTGCCCGTTGTCGCGGTCGAGCATCTTGCGGTACTGCGCGTTCAGACGAAGCTGTGGCACGTCTTCGTCGTTCATCTGGATGATGTAGTCGTCGCCGTCCTTGGTGATGAATACGTCCGGCTCCACCACGCGCGCGCCGGCGCCCGAATAACGCAGGCCCGGGCGCGGGTTGAGGTGCTGGATCATCTTGACGGCAATCTCGACGTGTTCCAGCGGCCGGCCCAGCAGCCGCGCAATTTCTTTGTACTGCCGCGTTTCCAGCAGCCGAAGATGGTTGGAGACAATCAGCCAGGCCACGCCACCCTTGCCGTTGATGCTCTCGATTTCCAGCAGCAGGCACTCCCGCAAATCGCGTGCGCCCACGCCCGCCGGATCGAGCGCTTGCACCACGCGAAGGGCCTCCTCCACGTCGGGAAGTTTGTGCTCGCCCACGTCCGCGATTTCTTCGAGGCCGGCCGTGAGGTAGCCGTCTTCGTCCAGGTTGCCGATCACCGATTCGGCGGCGTTGCGCACCGCCTCGGAAATCACGCTGACGCTCAGTTGCGAGCGCAGATGGTCACCCAGGGTGACGGGCGCCGACAGAAACGTCTCGAAGGACGGCTTTTCGACCGATTCCGAGGCTGGCGTGCGGTACCCCGGATCCAGGTAGTCGTCGAAGAACGAACCGAAATCGATCTCGTCGAACGGGTCGTTTGCCGCCGGGGCCTCCAACGCCGGATCGGTCACCGTCGGAACTTCCGGCTCCGCCACAGCCGTCGCGGTCTCTTCGGGATCCGGGAAAAGATTGCCGTTGATGGCCACATCGCCCACCGAGCCATCCGGGGAATTGGCGTCGCTCAATACCGAAGCCTCCAGAAGCTGCCGGTCGGCGGGGTCGGCGTTGTGCTCCTGCTCGGCTTCCAGCAGCGGCGTCAGCTCTTCGGGCGTGATCTCTTCGCCGGGTTCCTCGGTGGCCTCTTCCAGAACCGGATTCTTGACAATCTCCTGGGTGATCATCTCCTTTAACTCCAGCCGGTTAAGCTGGAGGACGGTGACCATCTGGACCAACCCGGGAGTCAGAATTTGCTTCTGCGCAACCTTGAGCTGGAGTCTTGGCGAAAGCAGGCTCATCTACGACCTATAATATCACTGGATTAACGCATACACGGAGCATTCGCGAAGGTGTCGAGCAGTTTGTGTGCCGTTTCGATCGGACCCATCTATCGGCGGCGGCGTGGGCGGCGAGCCTGGACCGCCGCCTTGACCGGCGCCGCGGCGGCCGCCGGGATGGGCCACCGAATCAGCCAGCCGAGCAACACCGTGGCGAGTAACGAGAGAGCCATTCCCAGGGTCCTTCCCGGAGTGCGATAGAACAAACGCACGGCATGCTTGCCGGCCGGTACGGGAGCCGCGAGATTGAAGCCATTCGCCGCGAATATGGGGGCGGATTGGCCGTCCACCTGGGCGGACCAACCTGGATCGTAGGATTCCACCACGTTCACGAAACCGGAGCCGCTGGCCGAGACATCGAGCAGGATCTCGTCGCTCGAAGGCCGCTTGTAGACTACCGTTCCATCGCTTCCGGAGCCCGCTTCCGGACCCAGGGCATTCCGGCTCCTCTCGGGCATGAGTATCAGCCTCTTTGTGTACACATGCGTCCGGAGAGCGTTTGGGATGGTGTCCTCGGACAGAAACTTGACCGTTTGCGGACCATAAAAACTCGCGCGAGGCGTGGGATCCGGCACGCTGTACAGGTTCAGCCCGCCGCGGTTACCCGCCAGCACAAGATCGGGCCTGAAGTGAGTGGTCAGCACCAGGACCGCGCCGCCGGCCTGTAACGCGGGCCGAGCCAAAGCCGCTCCGTTCACGATCTGGGTATTGAGGCGCGGGGCAGCGCCGCTGAGATCGAAAAGAGCGCGATAAGGTTTCGCCAGGATCAGAGAATCGAAAGTGCCTATGTCATCGAACCGTCGCCGCGAGGACCAGGTGGCGAAATCGGTGGCCATCCTGCCGTCCCCGACGGTTCGGGCAAGAATCTGGTCTTGCCCTCTCAGGACGTCCACCGAGCGCGAAATAGGGATCACCCAAGGCCGCGAAAACCCGGCCAAATCGAAACCATGCAGTCCCAAGCCCACGGCCACAGCCGCGTAAGCCAGTTTGCTGCGCGCCTTGAGCGCGAGCAGGGCGTCCACCCCGGCCCCAAGCGCGACTGCCAGCGAGAAGCTGGTGAGATACAGCAGGCGCGCGGGACTGCGGAAGATCACGGCCGGCGAAAGATGCCGCAGGGGATCCAGCAGAGGCAGAGCCCCGGCGAAAGCGGCCAATCCCACGCAGGCCAGGAACAGAAATCGTCCGTCTGGCCGGCGCTTCCGGAGGCAGCAGGCCAGCAGCAGGGCCGCGGCCGCGACGATGGGCGCGAGGCCTATGTAAGAGGCCGTGTCGAACAGGTAGGCCCCGTTGGGATAACCGTGAAAGACACGCCGGCCGAACCCCGCGGGCCAACCGTCGATTCCGGGAGCGAACAACGCCAAAATGCGGCGGTACGGGAAGACTATGTCGTTGTCCGGCGGATCCAGATCCAGGATACGCGTGCTCTTTTGGATGAGCAGGAGCATGGGCCACCAGGCAGCGAGACTGAGGGCCGAGCCGAGCACAAGGGCTCCGGCCAGCTTGGCACGCAGCCAGCCGCGGCCGCGCCAAATCACGTAAAGCAGCGTGGTCCCCAGGGCGTAAGCGGGAACCTGGGGGTGGCCAGCCAGTGCCACGCAGGCGCTGGCAATGGCGATCCAACCCAAATCCCACCGGTGATGCATGGCGCGCCCGGGGTCGAGCGCGCGATCCACCAGCCAGAGCATAAGCGGAAGCGCGGGATAGGCTTCGAGCAGTGGCAGGTGTCCGGGCATCACGCGTGAAGCGAAGAAGCCGGCGCAGGCGAACGTCCAACCGGACGCGGCGGCAGCCAGTTCCGACAGACCGGCCCGCCGGCAGTAAAGATAGGTGAAGACCGCCGCCAGCAAGGCGGCAATAGCCACACCCGGAAAGTAAGCTACTTCGGGAGGGAAGATGAGCAGCAGGAGCCGGGTGGGAATCCACGGGAAGCTCTGCAAATTGGCGGCGAACGGCGATCCGAGAAGTTCATGCGGATACCAGGCCGGCAGTGTGTGACGCGGACCGAACAGGCCTTCCTCCGCGAACGCCATGCGCGCCATGTGCAACTGCAAATAGTCGCTGCCCGCGAGGATCATCTTGCCGCTTAGAAACGCGGGGCGGACATAGACCGCTTCGGTGAGCGCGATCATCGCGAAAAGGCAGACATACCTGCGGAGAAATTTCGCGGTCATGGCGGCCTTTACACGTATACCCGCTTCACCCGCGCGCTGATGCTGCACAGAATGTTGTAGGAGATGGTTCCCGCCACGCGCGCGATCTCCGGCGCTTCCAACCGCGCATCACCTTCCGTGCCCAGGAGCGTCACATCGTCGCCCGGCGCGAGGGCTGTGGTATGGCTGAGGTCGATGGTGGTCAGATCCATCGAAATGGTGCCCAGAATCGGCGTGATTTGGCCATCCGCGATCACTTTGCCGCGATTCGAGAGGCGATGGAATATGCCGTCGGCATACCCCGCGCCGAGCACGCCGATGCGCATGGGGCGTGGAGTCCGAAACGTGCCGCCGTAGCCCACCAGCGCGCCCTCGGGCAGGTCTTTCACGGCCATCAACTTGGCCTTCCAGGTGAGCGCGGGCTTCACCTCGAGCAGTTGTGGAGGAGCGTCGCCGCGCGCCGGCGAGACGTAGCCGTAAAGAGCGTGGCCCGCGCGCACCATTTCGTGCCATCCCTCCCGGCGGCCGTAGCCCACCGCGATAGTGCTCGAAGTGTGCAGATAGCCGGGATTCACGCCCGCCTGCCGCAATCGCGCGCCGATCGCCTCGAAATACGCCAACTGCTCATCGGTCTGCGGCTTTGTGTAGTCGGCCGCCGAAGCGAAATGCGTCATCAGACCTTCGAGTTGCGCATGCGGGGCTTGTGCCAGCGCTTTCAAGATGTCGTCGGCCGAAGCGCGCGTGCCCAGGCGGCCCATGCCGGAATCGATCTTGAGATGGTAGCGGATGCGTTTGCCCGTGGCCTCCGAGAGGCGATCGACTTGCGCGATCTGGTCGAGTGAATGGACAGCGGGCGTGAGGTCGAATTCCGTGAGGGCTTCGCGTTCGTAGGGCAGGAAGCCGCCCATCACCAGAGTGCGGGCATAGATCCCGCTCGAGCGCAGCGCGACGCCCTCTTCCACGGAACTGACCGCGAGCCATTTGGCGCCTTCCGCGGTGACGATGCGCGAGACTTCCAGCGCGCCGTGACCGTAGGCATCGGCCTTCACCACTGCGGCAACTTCGACGCGCGGACCGACTACGGCTCTCACGGCGCGGAAATTGCGGGCAATCTGCTCCCGGGATACGAGGACGTAGGAACGATAAGGGGCGGACACTATCCTTTATTCTAGCGGGCGTGGGCGGCGGGGTCGAAGGGCGGCAAAAGCCGGTCTTCGCTGCCCAATCCGCTGAAGAAATTCGTCGACCACTACATCGCCGAAGACGGCTGCGGCAACCTTTGTGCAACTTGCTTCCCCACCCTGTTTTCCCGTAGTCTGGGATCATGGAAGTCCATTTCACTCCAGAGCAGGAGGAGCAGCTTGCAAGAATCGCCACCACTGCGGGGACCGACCCGGAGTTGCTGGTGAAGAATGCCGCATTGCGCCTAGTTGAAAGCGATGCCCATTTTCGCACTGCCGTGCGAGAAGGTATCGTGCAAGCCGACCGTGGCGAGTTCATTGAGGAAGAAGAAATGGACGCGCTCTTTGAAGAAATGTTGCGCTCCTAAGAAATGCGCATTCGCTGGACTCCAGCCGCAACAACGGACTTGCAGCATATTAGCGATTACCTCAAAGACCACCATCCGCACTACCGGCAGGCCTCCCTGCGAAAGCTGTATGACACCATCCGCGCACTGAAACAGTTGCCCGGTCGCGGACGACCCGGACGCGAGCAAGGAACGCGCGAGATCCTGTTCTTGCCATTGCCCTATGTTGCCGTCTATCGCGTCAAGGACGAGTCCGTCGAGATCTTGCGCATCTACCACGCCGCGCAGGACCGCCCCTGATCACGTTCCAGAATGCGAGCGGGGCTGCGGCTGGTGCGGCCTTCTTGGGTTGACCTCTTACCTCAGGCGGCGTATAGTTGGGTAGAAGATTTACCCGAGAGGCATCGCTCATGTTCCGCCGCCGCAAGGACCAGGATTTCGCCGCCGAGATTCAGGCGCATCTCGATCTCGAAGCCGACCGGCTCCGCGGGGAAGGCCGCACGGACGTGGATGCTCGCCGCGTCTTCGGCAACGTGGCCGCGGCGCAGGAGCGCTTCTACGAGAGCCGGCGCTTCATGTGGCTCGAGCATCTTTGGCGGGACGTCCGGTACGCCATCGGTACGCTGCGGCGCTCCCCGGCATTCGCGGTGGCGGCGGTCGTCAGCCTGGCGCTCGGCATCGGCGCCAACACCGCCATCTTCAGCGCTATCGACGAGATTCTGCTGCGGCCGCTGGCCGTTCCACAACCCAACCAGTTGGCGCAAGTTTACAGCTTTAACCGAAAGACGGCGGCTTACGTCTCCACCTCGTATCCCGATTATGCCGATTTCCGCCGGCGCGCCCGGTCTTTCCAGCAGCTCTCGGCATACGTGCGGCTGCCGTTGAATGTCGAACTGGGCGGCCAGGGCAGCGAGATGGTCACCGTCGAGGCGGTGTCCGGCAATTTTTTCGACATGCTGAGGATTCCGCCGCTTGCCGGCCGGGCGCTGCGCGCCGAAGACGACCTTCCCGGGGCATCCGCGGCGGTTGTGGTAAGCGAAGAGCTTTGGCGGACGCGCTTCCATGCCGAACCGGGGCTCGTCGGCAAAAACATCCGCATCGAAGGCTACCCGTTCACCGTGGCCGGCATCGTGCCGAACCGGCTCAGCGGGATGATGCTGAATTGGGCCACTCCGCCGCGACTCTGGATTCCTCTCCACACCACGCCGCTGGTGCTTCCCGGCTTCGGCGCCGCCAACGTCTTTGACAACCGCGCAGCCCTTTGGCTGGTGCTCACCGGCCGTCTGAAACCTGGAGTCTCCCCCGCCGGCGCGCAGGCCGAACTGCAAACCATCGCGGCGAGTATCGCCCAAACCGATGCCTCCGCCAATCGCGATTTCACCGCCGCCGTGTTTCCCCTCAGCCGCTCCAAGTTCTGGCCTTCGTACCGCACCGCCATCACCAACTCCCTGGCCGCGTTTGGCGTAGCGTGCGGGCTGGTGCTGTTGCTGGCGTGCGCGAACGTGTCGAACCTGCTGCTGGAGCGAGCTCTCAGCCGCCGCCGCGAATTCGCCGTGCGGCTCGCCATCGGAGCGGGCCGATCGCGCCTGGTGCGCCAATTACTCACCGAAAGCCTGACGCTGGCCGTCCCGAGTTGCGCCGCTGCACTCCTGGTTGCGCAGGGCCTCATGAAGCTGCTTCTGCGCTTCCCCAACGCACTGGGGCTCCCGTTGTCGCTCGATCTGACGGTGGAAACGCGCGCTATGCTGTTCTGCCTCTCGCTGTCGCTCGCAACCACGGTGCTCTTCGGACTGGCGCCCGCGCTCGAAGCCACGCGGCCCGAAATCCTGCCGTCTTTAAGGCAATCGGGCAATGCTTTGTCGGGCGCAGGCCGCGCTTGGTTTCGCGGCTCGCTGGTCATGTTGCAGGTTGCGCTTTCCACGATTCTGCTGATCGGCGGCGGCCTATACGGGCGGAGCCTCGTGCGAGCCTATTCCATCGATCTCGGTTTTCACAGCGCCAACCTGTTGACTACCGGGTTCAGTTTGGCTGCTCCGGGTCCCGAGGCGGCAAAGCGGCTACAGAATTCCCAACGGACTTTGCTGCGGGAGCTTTCCGCGATGCCCGGTATCGTGTCGGCCACCACTTCGTCCCGCCAGATCCTTGATCCCACCCACGCCCAGGCCCAGGCGGATTCCGGCGACGGGCCGGCGTCCCCGATCTCGGTAGAGTGCGAATTCGCCGGCCCCGATTATCTCGCCACGATGGGCATCGGCCTGGTGAGCGGCCGCGACTTCAACGTGCGTGACGACGCCGATTCCGCGCAAGTTGCCATCGTGAACCGGACGCTTGCCGCCAGATTGTGGCCTGGCGGAGCCGCCATAGGCCGCACCGTCTACGTGCACCAGAGAGCGGGGACTGCGACGCCGCTCACGGTGGTGGGGGTTGCGCAGGACGCCAAGTACGGCTCGGTCTGGGAAGAACCTCAACCGCACCTGTACCTGGCGGATTGGCAATCCGGGCTTCCCGCCGAATATATTGCCGTGCGGACCCGTCTGAAACCGGCGGAACTGGCGGTGGCGATCCGCAAAGCCTGGGGCCAGTTGGAGCCCTCAGTCTCGCTCTACGATTTTCAAACCGCCGATGAGCGGGTCAGCTTGTTCCTCACCCCGCAGAGGGTCGCGGCCGGTATTTTCGGAGCGTTCGGGCTGCTGGCAATTATGCTCGCCTCGGTTGGCCTGTATAGCCTGGTGGCATACTCGGTGCTGCAACAGAAGCGCGAGATCGGCATCCGCATCGCCATCGGAGCGCAGCCCCGGTCGGTGCTGGCCGCGATTCTGCGAAAATCCATGCGCTTAACCGCGGGCGGTCTGCTGTTGGGTGGCATCGGCAGCCTGGTCCTGATGCGGTACCTCGCGACCCAGGTCAAGGAGGTCTCGCCCTACGACGGTTTGACGTATCTTCTGGTGGCGCTGGCGCTGGTGTCGGTCACCTTCGTAGCGGCGCTGATCCCGGCGCGCCGCGCCATGGGAGTCGACCCGGCGATCGCGTTGCGGGCCGATTGAGGGGTTCGCCACCGGAATCCGTCGGCAGCGCCAACTGCGTCCCGGAGCAAGACTTCAATTCAACGATGGATACAAGGTGACATTTCCGCACCGATCCAGGCATAATTAGGTAACACCCCCGAGAAGAAAAGAGCCTGGAACTGCGTGTGGGATAGATTCAAGAAAAACCCGCCATCTTCCGGCGCTGCTGCTGCCGCACCTGCTTTGAATGGGCCCGCTTCCAGTGCCGGAGCGGAAGCCAGCGTCCGCGACCTCATAGCCAACGGCAAGTCTAAAGTCGCGCTCGAAACGGCCAAAGAACTTCACAAAGCGCAGCGCACGGCTGCCTCCGAGGCGCTGCTAGTGGATGCGTACGCCGCGCGAATTCAATCGCTCGTCGATCAGAACCTGGCGGTAGAGGCAAAGGCTCTGCTCGAGTTGGTCCGCGAGCGCTACCCGTCCGCCCGGGAGCGGCTTACCGAGCGCAACGGCTCAGTCGGAACGCACGCCGCCCGCCTCGAAGAGCTGGTGCGGCCCCTGAACGATCCGGAGCTCGGCGCGGAGCGCCGCGCGGCCATCGAAGCGGCAGTCGCGCGGGAGGGGGACTTGGCGGCGTTGGCGGAGTGCGCCTCGCTGCCGCCGGAACATCCTCTACGCCAGGCGGCGTCCGCCTTGCAGCGCGCGTTCCTCGCCGCCACCACGGGGCCGGTGAGCGAGGAGGCGGTCGAACTGCCGGAGGTCTCGCGCCGCAGCCCCCTGGCGCCCTGGAAATTGCTGGTGCGCGCCATCGCCGGCTACTATCGGGGGGAAGACGAAGCATGCCGGCGATGCCTGGAAGCCATCAACCCGGAATCCGCGCCGGCGCGGCTGGTTCCGGCTATGCAGGCGATGCTCGGCGGCAAGCCGGCCGGACTGACGCCCGCGGCTGCCGCGCTGATATCGTCCACAACCTCCGATCCCGCGGCGCTGCGCAAGGCCCTTGAGGCATTGGAACGGGCTTTCGACTCGCACAAGGACGGAACTATTCTCAAGAGCATCCGCGAAGCCGTTCAGGCGTGCCGCGATGCCGCGCCCGATCGAATCGAGCGGTTGAAACAGCACATTTCGGTCCGCTGTGCCTTGGCCGACGTGAACGTGGCAAAGGTCCAGGCGGCCATGGGCGGGGCTTCCCGGCACGACGCCTATTTCTGGAGGTTATTCGCGCGTGGGATGGAGGAACTCGGGGAACTTGACAATATCGCGCAGGCCTGCGCGATGTGGGAGAAGTTCCGGCAAGAGGCGGTACGCGAAGGATGGTTCCCGGCGAACGGTCCGGAAGCCGCTACTCTCTATCTGCACATAGCGGGCAAGTTGCGAAAGCTGCCTCGCGAAATACTGGGGGAACTGCAAAAATCCGCCTGGCGGAAAAGCAGGGAGTCCGCGGAGGAGCTGTATTTCCTGTACCCCGAAAAGCTGTATGGACGCGCCTGCGCGCTCGATCCGCATTTCGATTCGTTCTCGCAGTGGATGAACTGGGCGAAAGGCGGCCGTGCGGGGGACGCCGAGAAAGTCGCCGAAGCGTGGCATAAGATCCGTCCCGTGGATATCGATCCGATTCTCTTCTTGATGGAAGAAAAGGAGAAGCGAAACGCGTTCCAGAGTTCGCTGCAATATCTGGCTAAGGCGGAGCGCATCGACAGCGTTCATCCCGCTGTGCGCCAGGCGCGGCTCCGTCTGCTGGCGGGAGCGGTTCTACGGCATCTCGAGCAGAAAAAGCCACATCTGGCGGAGGAGAAACTGGCGGAAATCGCGGCGCTGCCGCAATCCCAGCAAGGCGACCGGCCGGCATTCCTGGCGGCCTTGCGCTACCTGACCGGCACGGTTCGCGGCGCCAACGAAGAGACGGCGACCCATCGCGCGGAAGTGGAGCGCGTGTTGGGAAGCAAAGCCGCCGCGGCGCTGTTGATCTACGTCGTGGCCGATGCCTGCAAGCGGGGCACGCTGGAACGGCCGCCGGCTATCGCGACCTTCGACAAATCGGAACGCGCGGGTCTGCCGGAGGCCATGGTCCGCGTCGTCGAACTGGCCAAGGATATGCAAATCGCCATGCCGATTCCCGGAGATTGGCTCAGGGAAACGGCGGGGCAATTCGGGCGCGCCAGCCAGTCGCTCAATGTGGCTCAGCTCGCAGCCTTGGCGGAAATCGGCCTCGAAGCCCAGGTGTCCGAAATGGCGTACGCGGTTTCCACGGCCGGGCTGGAGCGTGGCGGTGCGTCCGAAGCGAGCTTTCTGTTACTGCGGGCACGGAGCTTGCCATACAACGAAAGGAGGGCAGTGTGCGCCGCCGCGGCGGCACAACTGGCGCGCCAGCAGCGCCAGATGGATCTTGTCGAGAAGGCTGTGGAAGAGCTCACCGGCTCGCCATTCGACGATCTCACCCTCACCACGGAACAGGCCGCCACGGTGGTTCGGAAGGAGAAGGCGGAACGCGCTTTCCCCACTTCGTACCGCCCCGGCCCCGACTACGGCAATTTGCTCGGGGCGGGCTTGTGCGATTGCCCCAATTGCCGCCGCGCGCGCGGAGAAGCGGTCAGTCCATTCGAAGATTTCGAAGAGGACGATGACGAAGTTGACCTTGACGAAGCTCTCGATAATATGCCGCTCCCGCCCGGCGTGACGCCGGAGATGGCCAGAATGCTGGTCCAGGAGGCAGTGAAGTCCGTCGAGCGCGGCGAGTCCATGGATGCCATGCTGAACAGGGTATTCGGCTCAGCGCCGGGAGGCCGGAAGCGCAAGAAAGGCGGGCGCAGATGATGGACCCCAGAGAAATGCTGGGCGTCAGCCAGGACGCCGGCGAAGAAGAAATCCGCGCCGCTTACGTGCGCAAGGTGAAGGAGCATCCGCCGGACCGGTCGCCGGAGGAGTTCGAACGTATCCGCGATGCTTACGATAGCCTGCGCGACCCCCGGCGGCGCATGCGCGAGGGGCTGCTTTCCGTGGATCCCTTTGTGCCGTTTGTTACGGTTGTCGAACTCAAAGCGGGGCAGCGCCGGTTCGCGGGGCCGCAGCCCTGGCTGGAGGTTCTGAAAGGAAAGTGACCGGGGGAATGAGCCGGGAGGAGATCCTGCGGCGTTTTGAGGAATGGCTGGAAGGCGCGGTGGCGTCCGAGGAGCCGCCGCGCGGGATCGACGCGGAGATTCTGGCGGCGGTGACGGGCGCCGCGAGGGAGGGCCCGGAGCCCGCCGCGGCTTACTCCCTGTGGTCGGCCATGACGGCGCTTACGCAGGAAATCAAGCTGCAGGGAAGGTCCTTCAAGGAATTGACCGAGACGCTCGGCTCGCAGGCGAACCGGATGGCTGAAGGCGAGCGCGACCTGCTGGTGCGTGAGACCGAGCGCCGCTGCCGCAAGGACGTGCTCGGCGTTCTGATCGATCTGCGCGACCGGCTGGGGCGCGGCTTGGACTCGGTGCGGACCAGCGAAGCGGGCATCTCGAAGCCCGTCCAGCCCGTCCAACCCGTCCGGCGAGGCTGGCTCGCACGCATCTTCTCGGGGGCGGACGAGCCGAAGGTGGACCAGCCGCGGCCGGACGACGGCAGCGCCCGCGCGACGCTCGAAGCATTAAAGAAAGGGTACGAATTGGGACTCGATCGGGTGGATCAAACGCTGGAGGAATTCAATGCGCGCGAGATTCCGTGCGAGGGGCAGGTGTTCGATCCGCGGCGGATGAACGCCATCGATCTCGAGGAATCGAGCACCGTTCCCGAAGGTACGGTGATCGAGGTGTACCGCAATGGGTACGAATGGAATGGAGAATTGTTTCGGCCGGCGCAGGTGAAAGTTGCGTGTGCGCCCGCGGGGAAAGAAAATGAGTGAACTGATCGTCGGCATCGACTTAGGGACCACGAATTCCGAGGTCGCGGCGTTCACCCGCGGCCAGGTGCGGGTATTGGGGCCGGGAGATACCCGCATGCTGCCCTCTTGCGTGGGATTCTCCTCAACCGGAGAACTGCTGGTGGGAGAAGCGGCGCGCAATCAGCAGGCGCTCTATCCCGAGCGCACCGTGCGCAGCATCAAGCGCAAGATGGGCAGCGAGGAAAAAGTGCGCGTGGGCAGCAAGGATTTTCTGCCGCAGGAGATCTCCGCGCTCATTCTGCGCGAACTCGCGGAGTGGGCCCACCGCGCGCTGGGTGAGCGCCCGCGGAAGGCCGTGATCACCGTTCCCGCCTATTTCTCGGATGCGCAACGGAACGTTACGCGCGAGGCCGGCACGCTGGCCGGACTGGAAGTGGTGCGCATTCTCAATGAGCCCACGGCAGCCAGCCTGGCCTATGGCTATGGCGATGGATCGCGGCACACGGCGCTCATTTACGACCTGGGCGGCGGCACCTTCGATGTCTCGGTGGTAACGGTGGAAGGCGACATCACCGAGGTTCTCGCGAGCCACGGCAACAACCGCCTGGGAGGCGACGACTTCGACGACCTGCTGGCGGAGCGTCTGGCCGCGGAGTTCGAGAAGCAGCACGGCGTGGACGTCCGCCAGGGACACCCGGCGGCGAAGGCGCGGCTGTGGTGGGCGGCGGAGGAAGCCAAGAAGAAACTGAGCTTCGAGCCGTATGTCAAGATTCGCGAGGAGGCGCTGGTCACAAAGCTCTTCAGGCCGCTACATCTCGAAGTCGAGATTTCGCGCGACGAATATGAGGCTATGATCCGTCCCCTGGTGGAATCCACGCTCGACAGCGTGTCCAAAGCGCTGCAGGATTCCGGTAAGAAGCCCGGCGACATGGATGCGATTCTGCTGGTCGGCGGTTCTACGCGCACGCCGCTGGTATCGAGCCTGCTCATGGAAAAGACCGGACTGGAGCCAAGGCAGGACGTGCATCCGGATCTCGCCGTGGCGCTGGGCGCGGGTGTGATGGCGTCGCGCCTCGCCGGGCGCGCTGTGGAACGCGTGCTGGTGGACGTATCGCCGTACTCCTTCGGCGTCCGCCATATCGGCGAGCGGGACGGATTTGAGTATGACTACTGTTACAAGCCCATTATCCGGCGCAATACGCCGCTGCCGTTGACGCGCACCGAGCGCTACCTGACCAGCCACCCGTATCAAACCGAGGTGGACGTGGAGGTGTATCAGGGCGACGACGAGGACGCGCTGAAGAACATCCTGGTTGGCGATTTCAGGATCGAAGGCCTGACCCCGATGGAAGAGCCCAACGAGATTCTCTGCCGCATGCGCCTCGATCTGGACGGCATTCTGGAGGTCGCGGCGGTGGAGAAGCTAACCGGCAAATCGAAGCACATCCGGATCGCCAATGCGCTGCGCGAGAAGAGCGCCGAGGAAATCGCTGCCGGGCGGAAAAGGATTCAGGAGTTGTACGACACGCGCGGCGAAATCGTGAATGACGAGTGGGAGACGGCGGAAGACCTCGAGGAAGAGGAGGACGCAGATCCGGGAGCCCAGGTGATCGAAATGCCCGCTCCCGCGAACTCTAACGGCAGCGCGGAAACAGAAGGCCTGCTGGAGCGTTCGCAGCGGCTGCTCTCCAAAATGCACGCGGAAGACCGCGAGGAAGCGATCGGCCTGCACGAGAAAATCGTCACGGCCATGGCATCCGGCGATGCGGCGGCGTTGAAAGATGCCACTGCCGAGTTAAGAGAGTTGCTGTTCTTTATCGAGGGCCAGAAGTGACCGAACCTACTCGAGTGGCGCACGCACTGGTGCGCGCCGCCTCGGCATTCTTGTCGACGCTGGCTCGGCGCCCTCCGGAAACCGCCTCTTTCAAGGCGCCGGAGACGCCACGCACAACGCTCTCCTCGGGACTGCGCACCGCCGCCGGCGTCGAGAACCGCTGCCCGGTCTGCCAGGCGCGTTTTCGCGGTTCGCGTACCTGCTCGCGCTGCGGCGCCGATCTGGAGCCGCTGATGCTGCTGTCGGTGAAGGCTTGGCAATTGCGTCAAGCAGCCCGGCAGGCATTGGACGCGGGAGACTTTGGGCGGGCGCTGGGGCTCGCAATCGAGGCGCAGGGCGCCCAAAACACCGAGAGCGGGGAAGCGTTACGGTTGCTGGGAGCCTGGTTGCCGGCGAAGGGCGCTGCGGCGCGGCGTGCCGTGCGCGTCGACCCGATGATAGCGCTCAGGTAGCACATCGATACTCTCGGATGTCGAGCCCACCTGTAGCGAAAGGTCGAGCGTTGTGGTGGTTGCTACTTGAATTCAAATGATGTAGTTCTCCTATGGCGACCCTGGCCTTTACGCCTGGGCCTATAAGCTAAAATGCCGGGCGTCCGCGGTTTCGGACGACGGCTCTCAGTTCAAGTGTTTGGCCGCGAAATCCAGGAAGAAGGGCCAGTTGGGTCCGCCGGTGTGGCCGCCGCTGTGCTGACGGAAGGCCACATCCGTATCGCCCCCTACAAGCGTCTCGATGGGGAAACTCCGTGGCCTCCATCGGCTTTTTCCCGAGCAGCTTATAAACCAGACGCGCTGCCACACCGGCGAGGAACGAGCCTTTAGCATCCACCCAAACTGTCGCCGCCGGGTTCGGCATCGTAGCCGCCTCTTCATCGTCACATCCGTCCGGGCTTGAGCGAGCATCGGCACTGCGGCACTTACATCGGTCTGGTGGGTATTCTCACGCTTGCAGCCAATCAGCCGGGATTAGAATGGCAATATATGAGACAGCTTCTCGCTTTTGGCCTCGGTCTGCTAGGCTGCTTCGCCGCTGCCGCGCAGTCGCCTCCCGCGCTGGCCATCGATGCGGCGGCTAACGTCCACGCCATCAGCCCTTATATCTACGGCATTAACGAGTGGTCCGACAACGGACTGCTGGGGATCATGCGCATACCCCTCCTCCGCTGGGGCGGCGACGATGCCACCAGCTTCAATTGGCAGGCCAGCCTCAAAAATAATACCGGCGACAACCCCTGGTGCTTCGAGAACTACTCCGTCAGCCCCGGTTTCGACGCATTTCTTACCGCCAACCTGGCGGCGGGCACGGTCAGCATGGGCACGGTCTCCCTGATGGACTGGTCCCCGAAAACTGCCGGCGAGTGCAGCTTCAGCGTGAAAAAGTACGGTACGCAGACAGCCACCAACCCCGACAATAGCGACTGCGGCAACGGCATCCTTGTCACCGGCGCCCACGTCACAAACGATCCCAACGACGCCTACATCCCCGTCACGGAGGCATTCTCGCAGCAGTGGGTGAGCCAACTCCTGTCGAATTACGGACCGGCCAACACGGGTGGCGTACGCGTCTGGGAGATGGACAACGAGCCCGAATACTGGAACGGCACGCACGCCGATATCCATCCGCAAGAAGCCAGTTACGACGACATGATGGCGCGCAATCTCAATTGGGCCCAGGCGGTCAAGGCCATCGATCCCACTGCTCTCGTCAGCGGCCCCGTGCCCGCCGGCTGGAGCGGCATGCTGTTTTCGAGCGTGGACATAAACGACGGCTACAAAAAATCTCCCTGGCAGTATTGGGACAACCCGCTCGATTACCAGGCACACAGCAGCGTCTATTGGATTCCTTATTACCTGCAGCAAATGAATAATTTCGAGCAAAAGAACGGCTACCGCCTGCTCGACGTGGTGGATGTCCACGCCTACATAACGCCGAGCGGCCTGAGCGGCAGCGTGGGGGACGCGGCGATGGAAACGTTGCGCATGACCTCGACGCGCGTGCTGTGGGATTCCACCTATTACCCGCCTGGCGGCGGCTACGAGGACGCCACGGGCACCGAGGTCGCACCCGCCATGGTGCCACGTATGCTGCAGTGGGTGGAAGACAACTACCCCGGCACCAAGACCGCCATCACCGAGTACAATTGGGGCGCGCCAGACTCGATCACGGGCGCCATCGCGCAAGCCGACATCCTCGGCATCTTCGGCCGCGAGCAACTCGACTACGGGACGGTGTGGACCAGTCTCTCGACGACCACCCCCGCCACCTTCGCCTTCAAGACGTACCTGAACTACGACGGCAACGGCGGACATTTCGGAGGCACCAGCGTCTCCGCCGCATCCAGCGATCCCGACTCGCTTTCCATCTTCGCCGCCTTGCGCTACGATTCGGCGCTGACCGTTGTCGTTCTGAATAAGACCAGCGGCGACATCACCGATTCCATCAGCCTGGCCAACTTCTCGCCCGCCGGCGCCGCACAGATCTGGCAGTACAGCGGCGCTAACCTCGGCGCCATCGTGCAGCAGCCCGACCTCAACGTGGGCGGTAGCGGCCTCAGCGCGACATTCCCGGCCCAGTCCATCACGCTCCTGGTGATTCCGCAAGCGCAGAGCGCAATGGCCGTGCCGCAGCCCGTGGTCAACGCCGTCACCGGCGGCGCATCCTACGACACGAAGGCACTTGCCCCCGGCGAAATCGTCGCCATCTGGGGTACCGGTCTCGGTCCCTCCGCCGGCGCCAACCTCACGCTCGACTCCAACGGTCTGGTGGAAACCTCGCTCGGCGCCACGCAGGTCTTCATCAATGGCAATCCCGCGCCGCTGATATTTGCCGGCGCGGGCCAGGTGAACGCCGTCGTGCCGTACGAGGTGGCTTCGTCCAGCACGGCGAACGTGGTCGTAGTCTACCAGGGCAACCCGTCGGCGCCATTCGCAATTCCCGTCGCCGCCACCCGGCCGGGCATTTTCACGCGCAGCGGAGGCGGCACGGGTCAAGGGGCCGTCCTGAATCCGGATCAATCGGTAAACGGCGTCTTGAGCCCCGCCGCCCGGGGCAGTTGGATTTCCATCTATGCCACCGGCGAAGGCATCACCACGCCGCCCGGGGTCGATGGCCGGGTGTCGAGTTACCAAGGAACGCCGCTGCCCAAGCCGCAGGCCGCTTGTTCGGCCACTATCGGCGGACAGACCGCCAATGTCAATTATTGCGGTGAAGCCCCGGACTTCACCGCCGGGGTCCTGCAAGTGAACGCGCAGATCCCCGAATCGATCAGCCCCGGCAACTCCGTGCCCGTGACCATCACCGTCGGCGGTGTCACCAGCCAGGCCAACGTCACAATCGCTGTTCAATAGCGCCGGACGCAGCGGTGCAGGGCCGCGGCGGTAACGATGGCGCGGAGAACCCTCGGGAGGACAGCCTGCCGTGGCTTGCGCCTTGGTTCGATAGACATTCACAAAGGAAATCAACATGAAGAAATTGCGGATGAAACGCCATGCCCGGCCAGGCGGTACTCACCAAGGACGATTACGAGGCGTACAGTTCGACTCACCAGCTTTTTTCTACGGCGGCGCTCCAGAGTGACCTTGTATTGGCGGTTCCAGCCTTTACCGGCAGTCCCGGTGTTCGCATCGATCGGTTGACCGATGGCACGTACGGCATCATGCCTAAGGCGGCGCCCAATTCCAAGGAACCCATGGCCCTTACAGCGGTGGGCCACAGTACGCCGACGCCGGCCAAGTTCGATACCAAGAGCTGCAAGGCGCGCTGGAAACTCCAGAAAGCCGTGAACCCGGCGCAGATCGTGCGCGTAGTTATCGCGTTGTGTGGCGCGCTACTGGAAGATGTGCTGGACAAAGAGGAAGAGATTATTGGCCCACTCCGTCCCGTCGTGGGCATTCGAGTCCACGTGCCAGACGTGGGGCACACCGTTTTCCTTGAGGTAGGTGTGGACGCCCTGGCTGATGCGAATCAGGCCGTCTTTGTTGCCGCAGGAGACCCACAGGAGCTTCAGTTGTGCTTTGACGGCTGCCGGATCGGGTACGAGTTCGGCCGGAGGTTTGGTGTTCGGGGCCGATGAGAACCCGCCGACCCAGGCAAAGGTATCGAGGTGAGCGAGGCCGAAGTTCAGCGATTGGCCGCCGCCCATCGATAGTCCCGCCAGAGCCCTATTCCCGCGGTCGGTGTACACGGAGTATCTGGACTCGATCGTGGGGATCACATCCTTGAGCAGGTCGTTCTCGAATCTGGCGAAAGCATCGGAGCCCAGGTAGACGTTCCCTTCCGCGCGGTCATTGACTTGGGCGCGGCCATTCGGCATGACCAGGATCATCGGCGGAATCTTACCCTCCGCCAGCAGATTGTCCACGATGTTCTCCGGGTGGCAAAGGCGCTGCCATTCGGTCTCATCGCCGCCGATGCCGTGCAGCAGATACAGCACCGGGTACTTGCGGCCGATCGAGTAGCCGGGGGGCGTATAGACCAGCATGTTTCGGCGCGTTCCCACGGTCGTGGAATTATACTCGACCATGGTCAGCTCGCCATGAGGAATGTTCTCACGCCGGGCATTGAAGCCGGAGGGCGGATCGGGGAATGCAGGCTTGTCGTCCGGCCCCAACTCTATCGGTCCGCCGAATCCGCCTGGGCCGCCACGGCCGCCTCTGCCGGCGCCCGGCTGCCCTGGCGCGCCGCGTCCAGGAGCGGGCTGCTGAGCCACCGCGGGCGGAGTAGGCGGTACGGAAGTGCTCTCCTGGAAGAGCAGAGGCGCAAACGCATACAGGCTTCTTCTCCAGGTCTGCCATTCGTGCGAGGTGCCGGGTGAGATGTAAAGGTAACTGTTAGTGATCCCCGCCTCTATCAACTGCTGCTGGTGTTTCTTCAAGGCCTCGGGATTCTCCAGCGGAGGTTCGGTGCCGGTGCTGAAGAAGAACACTTTGACTTTCTTGTTGAACTCCGCGGGATCGGCCATGGCGCCGCTGTAGATGGTCTTGAAGTCGAGCGCCGCGGGCGCGGGCGGCGGGGCGGTTACCGGCACCGGGCTGCCGCGGCCACCGGGCCCGAACCCGGCTGCGGTGCCGCCGCTGAACAAGCCGATGTACGAGAACGTGTCGAGATTCACCATGGTGACGGCCGCGGTCTGCATGCCGCCCATCGAGAGGCCTGCCATAGCCCGATGACCCTTGTCGGTTCGCGTGCGGAAATGGCTGTCGACCCACGGGATCAAATCGTTCACCATGAGCTGCCCGTAAGGGCCGCCGCCAGGACCGCCGATTCCGGGAAACCCGCGTCCCCGGGCCGCACCGGCACCCGCGGGCGCGCCCGCCCCGGTTCCCTGGCCAGCACCGCGGCCCGCGCCAGGCGCTTCGCCGACGGCACTGGTTTCCATCACCACGATCATGGGCTTGGCCTTGCCGGCGGCAATCAGGTTATCGAGAATCAGGTTCGTCCGGCCCATCTCGATCCAAACCCGCTGGTCCTCGCCGCCGCCGTGCTGCAGGTACAGCACCGGATAGCGGTTGGCGGGGCTGGTCTCATATCCTGGCGGCGTGTAGACGAAGACGTGCCGCCACGAATTGATCGACTTGGCAAAGTAGTTCTTAATCAGTACATTGCCGTGCGGAACATCCTTCAGGTCATAAAAATCGACGCCCGCCTCCGGGACTTCGAAGCCATTACACATGTGTCCATAGCCGATGAACGCCTGCGTGCCGGGATCGAGCACGACCGCGCCGTCGACGATCATCCAGTAGTTGTGATAGCCGGGGGCCTGCGGTTCGCTGGTATACGTCCACGCGCTGTCGTCGCCCTTGACCATATCGAACGGAACGTTGGCGATGGCGACTTGCACCTTCTGCGCGCCGGACGCGTTGAAGCGGAAGGTGACCCGCGAGTCCGCCTCGATCCGCGGATACTGCACGCCAGGAAAATTGTAAGGGGAAGGATGTGCTGGAACGGCTGGCGCGGAGGGGGAACGTAGCGGAGCGGGGACCATCTCCTGCCTCGCGGCGGACTGGGCCAAACAGGCTTCACCGGACAACATGGCGGTGAGCAAAGCAAAGAAGAGCACTCGTTTCATTACCTGCAACCTCCTCGATGGTTTGAATGCAAAAGCGACAAGCTCCGGGCTCTGCGGACCGGCGTTTGCGATCCTGTTTCCCGGATGCCTGCATCGCGAAAGCGCTTTCATCCACATTGCAGTTATATTAGCATCTGATTGTCGGGCGTGAACTCCTGCTGGGATATTGCGGTGCTCCCGCGGCCGAGGACAACTTCCGGCGACAGCGGCAATACGAGCCGGAACTTCTGTTGGAGATTGGCCCAATAATGCCCACGGTCCGCGATCTTCTCGGACTTGTGGCCGTCTCGGAGTTTGCCGGCGATCGGCCTGCAATCCTTAAGCTGAGCTAGATAACGCTACCGCGTCAAATGCGGGTGAACAGGAATTCCTTCAACGGTCTTTTCCTCACCTGTCAACTTAGGCAAGAGTACACGGTCGATCATGCCGGAGCGAACTTCCTGTTCGAGAATCTGAACAGTAAATTTATCGGGTGTAGCCCAGGGGGGCTCATCTATAGAAGGTCCAGGGGCGCGGGGTTTCCCTCGACCGGGTGGTTCGAATGAGTCCCAAGACAAGTCTCCCATCCGCACGACATTGAATCCCGCACCTCTCATGATGGCGATATCGCGATCGATCTGCTCGGGCGAGCGATCGACGGGCTGATAGCACGTGCCTACAAAGAGAGTTGTCCGGGACCCGGCCAGTTGGAGTGGGCAGAAGCATCCCGGGCGCTGGAGCGAGGGCTACAAGCCGCTGCCAGGACCAGGCACAATGCAAGCTGCTTCGACAAAACGCCACCACCCTTATGGCGTGTGATGGCGATGCTGTTCCCCATAAAATCCTCCTTGCATAAAGAAGAGATTTGAATTGTTAAACAGAGGGCCATTATTCTTTGCGTGCGTCTCGGCACCAGGGCGTTACAGAACCGCGACCGTCAGGGAGCGGACACGCAACCATTTATGACGTCGTGTTTAGCTTCGTCAAAATTCCCTGGACCCGAATCAACATCGCCGGCGAGAGGCGACCGGGCAACCCGCGCGGCCCGGAGCTATATCGCGATCTTTAACGCAATGGCGTGATCGCATGGCTTCTGTTCGGGCATCCGCACCGTGAGGCCCTTTTCGTCCTGAGCCCACTGCACCTTTCCCTGGAAACCCATCAACTCCACATTCCGGACTTTCATCTGCGCCACGCCGCTGGTGGTAGCCAGAGGCTTGATCACGGCCTGCTTCTCCGGCCAGCCCATTACGAACGCGTATATGGTATTGCCCTTGGTGGTGAACCGCACTTCGTCGGCCGTGAAATCCTTGCGGCCCGCCTCGTTGAACCTGGGGCCGCGGCCGGTTAGCGGAGCAGTGGCCACCGGTCCGTCACCGAAAACTCTCCATGGACGCGTCGCATAGATGCCTTCGCTGTTTATCGCCATCCACCGGGTGATCTCGTCAAGGATCTTCAATTCCTCATCATCCAGCATGCCGCTATTGGGCAGCGGAAAATTTAGCATCAGGTTGCCGTTGCGGCTCACGATATCGACCAGCATGTCGATCACCCGCTTCGGGGATTTGTACTTCGCTTCCTTGTTGTAGTGCCAGTCGCCGATGCAAGTATCGGTCTGCCACGGGTTGGCCGGTATACCGGCGGCGACGCCGCGTTCCCAGTCGAGCACGCAGGTTCCCGTTTCGCAATCGCTCGCCAATTTGCTGGTGTATACGGCTTCGACGCGGCCTCCGTGCAGTTTGGCGCTGGTATTGTAAAGGTTGGCCACCAGGGCGAGGCCGTATTCTTCGAAAAAGATGTCGCCGTCGGTGTAGAGGAGGTCGGGTTCGTAGTTGTCGACCAGGTCCTTGATGCGTCTGAAGTAGTGCAGTTTCCAGGGGTCGGGCGCCTGGCGGTCTGAAATCCGCTGGCCATAGGGATAGTCTTTCGGCAACTCGTGGTAGAGGTCTGCGTAGGCGGGATCGGCCCCGTCATAGGGCACACCGGCCAGCGGTCCCGTTTTATCGCTGGTGTGCGAAGTGGAGAACCAGTGATAACTGGGCGCAAGGTGCTCGCTCACGGCGAACTTGAGGCCCTGCTGTTGAGCGGCCTTCTTCCAGAGGCCAACGATGTCCTTCTTGGGACCGGCCGCGACCGCATTCCAGCGCGGCTGGTGGATGGACTTCCACAAATCGAAGCCATCGTGATGCACACCCATGCTGCAGAAGTATTTCGCCCCAGCTTTCTTGTACAGTTGCATGTTATAGCCGGGATCGAACTTGTCGGCCTTCCAGGTGGGGATGACGTCCTTGAAGCCGAACTTCGAAGGGTGGCCGTAAGTTTTTACGTGATATTCGTACTGCTTGTGGCCCTGAATGTACATGTTGCGCGCGTACCAGTCACCGTACTCGGGCGCGGATTGCGGGCCCCAATGCGCCCAGATGCCGAACTTGGCGTCGCGGTACCAGATTGGGACCTGCCAATTCCTGAGCGATTCGCGCGTGCCCTGAAACGGCCCCGGCGTGATATCCAATTCCCCGCCCGCGGCTCGTGCGCGCGTAAGAATCGCCGATCCGCCGATGGCCGCCAACGCCTGGCGTCTGTTGAGAGTCATAAGATTCTCCTTATCCGAATATCTGGATTTCCGATTACCCAGCATAACTTGAGTTCGCCCTTACTGGCGGCGGACCGTCGCACTGACATGGGCCACACGAACCCGTCCGGCATTCCCGCGGTGTTAGGATGAGACTTCCAGGCTGCGAGGTGGTGGTACGTTCGAATCTCCGCAGCGCCATCGGCGGAGGCCTGAGGAGCGACGAGCGTTCGGAGAAAGGAGTGATCTCCCAATGAATGGAGGTGCCGGCGGATTCGGCCGGCGGAAATTTCTGGCGGGCAGCGCCGGTCTACTTGTAGCCGCGTACGTATTCAAGGTCAACCCTCTGGGAGCGTGACTCATGACCGTCCGTTTTCCGCGCGCCGGATGATGTGATTGTTCGCCAATAACGTCAGATGCAGCCCTGCCATAGCTGGAGCAGGGTTGCAAAGGAGATTGCAACTTGAGACTGCATGTACTCGCGATTGCGTTATCGCTGACTGCCATCTCGTCAGCACAACAGCCAGGCAGCGCTCCATACCTGGATCCCAATCTGCCGCCGGAACGCCGCGCCGCAGACCTCGTCTCCCGGATGACGCTGGAGGAGAAGGTGCTCCAGATGCAAAACAGCGCCCCCGCGATTCCACGTCTCGGCTTACCTGTCTACAACTGGTGGAACGAGGCCCTGCATGGCGTAGCGACGGGGCGCGCCACGGTTTTCCCCCAGGCGATCGCGCTTGGCGCGACATGGGATACCGACCTGGTGCATCGCGTGGCCGACGCGATCTCCACGGAGGCGCGAGCCAAATACCATGAAGCCCAGCGCCGCTCTCCCGTGACCGAGGTCGCGCCCGGAGCCGCTCCTGGCCGTACCGCCGGGTTGACGTACTGGTCGCCGAACATCAACATCTTCCGGGATCCGCGCTGGGGGCGTGGGCAGGAAACCTACGGCGAAGATCCGTTCCTCACCGGGCGCCTGGGCGTGGCGTTCGTGAAAGGCATGCAGGGCGACGATCCGCACTACCTGAAGGTGGTAGCCACGCCCAAGCACTTCGCGGTGCACAGCGGTCCGGAGCCGTTGCGGCACACCTTCGACGCCCAGGTGAGCGAGTACGACCTCCTGAACACCTATCTTCCCGCCTTCAAGGCCGCGGTGACGGATGGCAAAGCCGATTCCGTGATGTGCGTGTACAACTCCGTGGACGGAGTGCCGGGTTGCGCCAGTACGGACCTGCTGCAAAAGCGCCTGCGGGACGAGTGGGGCTTCCAAGGCTATGTGGTGAGCGACTGCGGCGCCATCGGCGATATTTTCCGAAGTCACAAATACGTTGCGACCGAGGGCGAAGCGGCCGTTTCGGCCGTCAAAGCGGGCGCCGACCTCACCTGCGGCGGCGAGTATCGAAGCCTGCTCGACGAGGTCAAGGCCGGCCGCATCACGGAAGCCGAGATTACGCGTTCGGCGGAGCGGCTCTTCGTAGCGCGATTCCGGCTGGGCATGTTCGATCCCCCGGAGCGCGTTCCCTACTCCAAGATTCCGTACTCCGAGAACGATTCCGCCGCGCACCGCCAACTGGCGCGCCAAGCGGAGCGGGAAGCCATCGTGCTGCTGAAGAACGAGGGCGGCTTCCTGCCCTTGAAATCCTCGCTGACCAGGATCGCGGTGGTTGGCCCCTCGGCGAACGATCCCATAGGTCTGCTGGGTAACTACAACGGCATCTCCTCCAGGCAGGTGACACCGCTCGAGGGCATCCAACGGCAGTTCGCCCGGGCCAAGGTGCAATACGCGCTTGGCGCCACCTACACCGCCACCACGCCGGCTCTGGTTGACTCGAACGTCCTCGCTCCGCCGGACGGCAAGGGTGAGGGCCTCGAGGCCGAGTACTTCGACAATCCGGATTTCCAGGGCCAGGCGAAGCTGCGCCGCGTGGAGGCGCGAGTCTACTTCGACGCCAACACGGAAGAACCAGCCGTGGTTGCGGCCGTGGGAGGCAACCGGTATTCCATCCGTTGGACAGGCACACTGATTCCGCCGGCCACCGGCGATTATGCGATTTCCGCGCGCACCGGCATGTGGAACCGTGACGGCAAGATCAAGCTGTTTCTGGATGACAAGGAAGTCAACCCCGGTGGACCCTTCGGCGCCCGGCCGGCCGGGTTGGGGCCGGGGCAGGGGCAAGGTCCCCGCCGCGCCGGCCCCGCCCCCATGCAGTTGGAAGGCGGACGCAAGTACGCCGTGAAAGTGGAATACACGCAGAACGGCCCCGGAGGCGGAGCCGCATTGAACTGGATTCCGCCGGCGGCCGTGATGCTTGCGGAAGCAGAGAAGGTGGCGACGGATTGCGACGTGGCGCTGGTCTTCGCCGGCCTGAATGGATCGCAAGAGGGCGAAGGCCACGATCGTAGCGCGATTGACCTGCCCGAACCGCAGGAAAACCTGGTCAAGGCCATGATCGCTACGGGCAAGCCGGTGGTCGTGGTTCTGACAAGCGGCAGCGCCGTCGCGATCAATTCCGCTGCAGCCGGCGCCACCGCCGTGCTTTCCGCCTGGTACGGCGGCGAAGAGGCCGGCGCGGCGATCGCGGAGACTTTGGCCGGGGTCAATAACCCGGCGGGGCGTCTTCCGGTGACGTTCTACCAGAGCCTGGATCAGGTACCTGCGTTTACCGATTACTCCATGAAGGGCCGCACCTATCGCTACTTCAAAGGGGAACCGCTGTATCCGTTCGGTTATGGGCTGAGTTATTCCAGCTTTGCGTATTCGGGCCTGAGCGCGAAGCGGACCGCGAGCGGCGCCGAAATTCGCGCGACGGTGAAGAATACGTCCTCGCGGGAGGGCGACGAAGTGGTTCAGCTTTACATCGGTGGGGGCGCGGAAGCGGAGGCGCCGATTCGCAGCCTGCGCGGATTCCAGCGGATTCACTTGCGGGCGGGCGAGAGCCGCGAGGTGAAATTCATCCTGCCGCCCGAAGACTTGCCAAAAGCCAAGGTGGAGATCAGCGCAGGCGGCGGACAACCCGTGGGTAGCACGCCACATGTGAAGGGTGTGCTGTAACGGCAACTCGGACTCACTTGCCGAGTTTCTCCAACGTGACCAGCACAACATCATTGCTGTGCATCGGGACCGAAAGCTCGTACGAGCCGCTCGTTCCGACCCGCACAACACGGTTGGTCTCCGGGACGTCGCGCGTCAGACTCCTCAGTTGGCCGAGTTGTGCCGGGCTCAAATCCTTGGGCGCGCCCATGTCGATGTAGGCCGAATACGCGTCATTGGCGCGATAGCCGATGCGGTGAACCGTCAGTTTATATCCGCCGGACTTCAGATGGCTGACACTCAACTGCACGGACGGGGCGGGCGTCGATGGAACAAGGCGGCTATAAAATGGCCGGTTGCTGACTTTCTGCTGCGGTTGCTGGAAGTCCCAGATCACGGCTGAAACGCGGCCGTTCTCCGCCGCGGCGAAGACCTGCCCGTCCTGGACCGGAACCTCGTTGCCCTGGACCGCATGGAGATACTTGTAGGCAAAGTACGCGGGTTTGCGGATGCCCTCACGGTTCAACAGCCCGAATCCGCCGTGAAATGGCGTCGGCGGAGGCCCCGGTTCCTCGAAGAGATCGGTGTAAGTCCAGTAGCTCATGCCTTGCAGCAAGCCTTGGCTGGCCTTGAGCTTGCTGAGAATATAAGGCGCGCTGATGTACGAGTCGTGTACCAGGTCGCGCGGGGTGTAGCTCGTGCTCCATTCCGTGAAGTAGAGGGGCAGGTTGGGGAACTTGGATGCCTGGATCTGTTCGCGAACCCGCCGCACGTCGCCGACGATGGCGTCCGGCGATGGAGACAGCTTCGTATCTTCCTTGCCGTTCTCGTCGAGGAAACCGCCGTCAACGCCGTAGGTATGGGTGGTGATGAAGTCCACGGCCGCACCGCTTCGCGCGACATGATCGAGGAATTCCGGCACCCACGCGGCACCGGCCGTCGACGGGCCGCCAACTCGCAAATTCGGGTCGATCGCCTTGATGGTATTGGACGTCAGGTCGTACAGTTCGAAGTACGCTTTCTGGTCGGCGCCCTCCCAGAAGCCCGACAGGTTGGGTTCGTTCCACACCTCGAAAAACCAGGTGCGCACCTCCGGCCTCCCGTACCGCTCCTCGATGTGGTGAACAAAGGCATCGACGAGGTCTTTCCACGCCGCCGGCGCCGGATGCGAGGTATTACCCTGCCAATAGAAGATCTTGTTGTCGGACGTCTTCATCGCATTCGGCGTGAACCCTAGTTCGACAAATGGCTTGATGCGGCGCGCCAGCAGGTCATCGTAGAGCTGGTCTATTTTGGTCCAGTCGTAGACGTTCTTGCCGTTTTCCACTCGCACCGTGCCCAATACGTCGTGGAAGATAGCATGGAAGCGGATGTAGCGGAAGCCGATTTCGTCGACGGCAGTCTTCAGTTGTGCTTGACTGTCGTCGCGAATGAGTGTGCCCGGATAGTCGGACCCCACCGAAAGGTCGAAGAATCGGTCGAGCGGTTTGGCCGCACGTGCTATGTCGAGGTCAATATGGCGCGATGCCGGGGCCGGATCCGCCGCAGAAGCCATCGGGAGAAATGTCAGGCAGCAGAAAGCGAAGCCTGAGAGACATCTCATCTGTAAATTATGCACGTCGATTTCCTATTTCGCCGGACAATCCGGGAACATGATCTGCGCGGTTTGATAAAGATACCTGCGCCAGTTGGCCCACTCGTGGCCGCCGGTGCTGAGCACCCAGAAATTGCGCAACCCGTACTGATCGAACAGCGCAAGATCCTTTTGGCCGTTCTTGAGCGCGATATCGGTTTCTCCGGCGGCCATGTAGAGCGGCACGCGGAACTTGTCATTGGTGCCTGGATCCTTCAGCATCGCTCCGTAATACTCGTCGAATTTCTTCAGCCCGGCCTCGCTGATATGACCGGAGCTGTAGATATAAAGCTCACTGAATGTGTCGAGGTGCGGAAAACCCGTGTGGATCACCACCATGCCGCCCATCGACAGGCCCGCCAACGCCCGATATTCCCGGCTCGCCCTGGTGCGATAGTGGCTGTCGACGTAGGGAATAATGTCCTTCAAGTACTCCTGCGAGCACTGGTCATCGGTGCCGATGGGCGAAGGATCGAACGTCGCGCAGCCTCGCGTGTTCGGCATGACAATGATCATCGGCTTCGCCTTGCCGGCGGCGATCAGGTTATCGAGAATGTCGCCCGCATAACCCCCGCTGCGGAGGTCTTCACTGCTCCATCTGGAGTCGTCGTCTCCGCCCCCGTGATTCAGGTAAAGCACAGGGTATCGGGCGCCGGCATTGCTGGCGTAATCCGGCGGCAGATACACATGCATGCGTTTGTCCTCGCCGGCGTAGTTCTTGTAGTTGGCCTGCTCGATCTTCCCGTGCGGGACGTCAGCTTTTACGAAAAAGGTCTGGTCGGTATAGGCGGGCAACGCGGCAAGGATCGGAAGTGGGCAGACGCCGGCTTTTGGCGCCGGCGGCATGGCGCGTCCCCTGGGCGGCGCGCCCGTGCCGGTTTGGCCCGCGGGAGGCTGAGCCGCGAGCAACCCGGTAAAGAGAAGGGCGGCGCCGGGCGCGGCCACCCGAGACACAACCCGAAGAATGATTCTCATTGCGATAGATCCTCCTGGAAAGCCCAACATCGATCTAAACACGACGTCATAAATGGTTGCGTGTCCGCTCCCTGACGGTGGCGGCTTCTGTAACGCCCTGGTACCGAGACGCACGCAAAGAATAATGGCCCTCTGTTTAATTCTGTGAGCAGGCGTAAGAGCTTGCAACTCCGGCCGGCCCACCAACATACCGGCTCGCCGATGGAGCCGGCGGGGATCGCGGAACCGCGTTTTTCCGCCGTGCAGCCGGTCTCGGCGATGGTCTTTGGGGTAGGCGTTGCATGCTGGCCATGCAGAAGTGGTGCGGAGATCAGGCCAACTGCCAGTGAGGCATGAGCGAACGCAATGCGATATCGATTCATGCAATTGACTCCAGTTCCGAATTCAGAATGTCTGAAAACGGCAAGTTCGACGTAATCGGGATTGCGGCTGCCTCCACGAAGATCCGGCCTCCGTTCCACGCTTCGATGGCGTGGCTGGTGGGAGTCGATCCGATTGCGATAGGCTCGACAAACATATACAATGAGGTCCGTCACGCGCTCGCACGGAAGCATCGCGTCGGCTCGATTGTGTTAGAGAATAACATCATTCAGGAGCTCCCGATGGTCGTGGCGGCGGTTAGCCCGCGAGACAGTCTTCTGCCTTGAAAGGAGGCGCAATGTCCAAATCGAATTCCGAGAACAACACGACACTCAATCGCCGCGAGGCGCTGCTCCTGCCAGCGGCCGCGGGGATGGCAGCGGCACTGGCTCGGCCGGCCGGCGCGTCCGACAGCACCAAGACCGCCGCGCACCAGGCTCCCGGCGGCTGCTCCACACCGCGTTCAGCGGTGGCAAAGACTCAATATGGCAAGGTGCGCGGATATGTCGACGCCGGCGTCCTCACATTTAAGGGAATACCCTACGGGCAGGATACGAGCGGTGACAACCGGTTTCTGCCTGCCAAACCTCCTAAGCCGTGGGATGGCGAGTATCCCGCTCTGATTTACGGGGCCAATTGCCCGCAGCGCCTGCACGACTTCACGGCGATCGAGCAATCCTTCCTACAGGATTGGGACGACGGCTACATGAGCGAAGACATGCTCAAGCTGAACGTCTGGACTCCATCGTTAACCGGCAAGCGCCCCGTGTTGGTCTATTTTCACGGCGGCGGCTTTACGTTCGGCTCCTCTTATGAACTGCCCTCGCAGGAAGGTGCGCAATTGGCCCGGCGCCACGAAGCTGTTTCGGTTACTGTAAATCACCGCCTGAACGTGCTCGGATTCTTCGATGTGTCCGAGATTGGCGGATCGGCCTATGCCGATTCAGTAAACGTCGGGATGACCGACCTGGTTGCGGCACTTCGCTGGGTCCGCGACAATATCGCGAATTTCGGCGGCGATCCGGACGCCGTGATGATCTATGGCCAATCGGGCGGCGGCTCCAAGGTCACTTGCCTGATGGGGATGCCCTCGGCGGCAGGGCTCTTTCATCGCGCTTCTGTGCAGTCGGGCGGAGGCGGCAATCCTCCTAGCGCAGGGCAGTCCCGAGAGTTGGCCAGGCAGATCATGAAAGAACTGGGACTGCCCTTGAACGATCTGGCCTCGCTGCAAAAGATGGAATGGGCCAAACTCAACGCTGCCGCCAACGCCGCTGCCGCCAAGATCAATCCGCCCATCGGGCGGGGCCTCGGAATGGGTACCCCCGCGGGACCCACGCCGCGAGTCGGGATGGGACCGACCCTCGATGGCAATGTCATTACCGTGCGGTCCTTCTATGAGGCCGCTCCCGATATCTCCAAGAACGTGCCGATGTTGATTGGCTCGGTGAGCGAGGAAGGAAACCGGATGTCTTCCAAGCCGACGGAGGCGGAGTGGCATGCCACCCTGGCGGGCACGATAGGCGACGCTAAGTCGTCCGCCCTGATCGCGGCCATGAAGAAGGCGCATCCGGAGAAGAGCATCCGCACGCTTTCCTACGGTGTGAGCGGCCTTCTGGTGCGCAACAACGTCGCGCGGATGGGCAGGATGAAATACGAACTGAAGGGAGCGCCGGTCTATCAGTATTACTTCACCTGGCAATCCCCCATGCTGGAAGACGCAGGCGCCTGGCACACGGCTGAACTCGCCTTCTGCTTCGACAACACGAAGCGCTGTGAACAAGGCACGGGCAACACGCCCGAGGCGCAGGCGCTGGCGCGGAAGATGGCCACCGCCTGGGTCAACTTCGCTCGCACGGGCAATCCCAGTCAACCCGGGCTTCCATGGACGCCGGCCGATCCGGGTCGCGGCCAGACCATGGTGTGGGACAACAACTGCCGCATGGTAGACGACCCGGAAGGCGAACTGCGCAAAATGCTACTCGCCTCATAGTCTTCTACTGGGCCCAGGCGTCCCCTTCCGGAGTCCGGCGCCAGGCGAAATACGCATCCAGAACCTTGAGCGATTCCGCACTGGGAACCGGCCCGGTGGGGGCGTTTTTGCAAAGTACATCACTACGGGTTTGGCGTCGCTGAAGGCGGGCCATTCGGGGACGCCTTCTCCGTTGGGATCGCCGTGCTTGGCGAAGTTCGTCCAATAAGTGGCCATGGCCTACGGGATCGCCAGATCCGACTGCGTGATCCGCGGATTCGACGTATTGAGATGTTGGAAAACGTAGGCCACATCCGCGCCGTGCGGCGAGCCGTTCCGCTAGAATTGGATCGCTACCGCGCCGAAATCCACGCCTCCCAAGCCCGGCGCATTTCGCGGAGCGAGGATTTCGGGCACGGCGGGATCGGACCGGTACGGAGGCGGCATTCTGGCCTCGCTCACGATCCGGGGAGCGTCGGCGGCGTCGCAGTTGCAGCAAATCTGCGCGTCGCATCCGTACGGCTTCATCGCCGCTTGCACCACTTCAGCCATCGCTCCCCAGGGACTAGCCGGCATGCGCCACCGAAAACCGGTTTATTCTTTTTTGAGGCCGGTCTGACCGCTGGCGAGAGACGTGGCGGCGAACAGAAGCAGAATCAATAAATGGGAAGGAAAAGAATAGCCGTTGGGTTCGCGAAACCGAATGCCCACGCTGTGACTTCCACCCGGCAGCCGGCATCGCGTACATGGCTCGATCTCCTGATAGTGCATTCCCCGGTGTACCCGCTTACAATAACCTAATGCAATGGACTGCGATCAAGCGTAATTCTCACTTTCTGTTCGTAGCGCTGGCGCTCACCCGGTGGAGCGCTTCCGGAGCGCCTCTCCAGGACGCGGCCCCCCTGCCTTTCGTTAGCCCGATTTTCGGCGATCACATGGTGCTGCAGCGCGGCAAACCGAATCCGATCTGGGGATGGTCGCAGCCAGGAGATTCCGTGCGCGTGGAAATCGGAGAGATCTCTGCCACTGCGACTGCCGGCGCGGACGGCCGATGGCAGGCGCGGATTCAGCCTCCCGCCCCCGGCGGGCCCTACACCGTCAAGATCAGCGGGAAGCAGACGGTCGAATTGCAAGACGTGCTGGTAGGCGACGTTTGGATCTGCGCCGGTCAATCGAACATGCAGTTCGGACTGGGGCAGGCCCGAAATGGCGCGGAGGAAGTGAAAAACGCCGATCATCCGCTGATGCGTTATTACGTGGTGGGCGAGCGTTCATCGTATGCGCGCGTGGATGTTCCGCGGGGCTCCTGGAAGGTCGTTTCGCCGGCCACCGCCGGCGGACGTGGCGGTGGCATCTCGGCGGCGGCCTATTTCTTCGGCCGGAGAGTGCAGGAGTCCGTGCACGTGCCCATCGGCCTGGTCGAGGAGGCGGTGGGCGGCGTGCCGGCGGAAACGTTCACCAGCGCCGAAGCGCTGCACCCGTTGAAGGATTTTGACGCCGGGATCGCGGAAGTGGACCGCCGCCGGGAGATGGGCGGCCCGCAATACGGCAATTACATCATGCATTGGTACGACGAATACGACATCGGGTCCAGGAGCGGTTCCTGGGCCGATCCGGCGCTCGACGATTCGTCTTGGAAGACGGTTCCAATTCCGGGCGGATTCAAGGAACTGGGTGTCGGCGATGTTCCCAGCTTGTGCTGGTTCCGGAAAGAGATTACGCTGCCTGCGACCCTTCCACAGGGGTTCGCGCGTTTGTACCTGGGGTCCATCGAGAAAATGGATACCGATTACGTCAATGGACGGCAGGTGGGCGCCAGTTCCTGGGTCGAGAATCCTCGGGTCTATTTCGTGCCAAACGGCGTTTTGAAACCGGGCCGGAATGTGATCGCGATCCGCGTGTTCAAACTGAAACCCGACGGCGGATTTCTGGGCCAGCCCGACGACTTGCACCTGACCTTGGGCGACGGCACAGTGATTCCGCTGACTGGCGAGTGGAAAGGCAAAGTGGCCGTGGATGCTCGTCCGCCGCATCCCTTGCCGCTGGGATTCGAGAATTTGCCAACCATGCCCGGAGTGCTGTACCGGGGCATGCTGGCGCCGGTCGCTCCGATCGCCATTACAGGCGCCATCTGGTACCAGGGTGAATCCAACGCCGAGCGAGCCGCTCAATACCGCAAGCTGCTGCCGGCCATGATCGCCGATTGGCGGAGACTCTTCGCCCAAGGCGATTTTCCGTTCTATATCGTCAGCCTGCCAGCCTTCAAGCATCGCAGCGACGTCCCGGTGGACGATTCCTGGGCCGAAATGCGGGAAGCGGAGGCTCTGACGGCTAAGAACGTCGCGGACTCGTGTCTCGCGGTGACCATCGATACGGGCAACCCCGACAACATTCACCCCGTGGATAAGAAAGAAGTCGGCGACCGCCTCGCCCTCTGCGCCCTCGGTGAGTATTATGGGCTCAAGATCCCTCATTTTGGGCCGACGCTATCCTCCGTGGAGCGCTTGCGTGGCGCTTTGAAGCTTCATTTCGCTCATGCTGATGGCGGCTTGGTGGTGAAGGGCGAGAAACTCGGCGAGTTCTCGATCGCGGGCGACAACCGCAAATGGTATTGGGCGGACGCACGGATTGAAGGCGATTCCGTGATCGTGTCGTCCATAGCAGTTCCCGACCCGAAGGCTGTCCGCTACGCTTGGCAGGGCAATCCGCTGGCGACGCTGTTCAACGACGCCGGGCTTCCGGCCGGACCTTTCCGCACCGACGATTGGCCGGGCATTACGGAAGGCCATACGACGTACTAGTCTCTTTGGAGGGGGCCGGAGCGCGAGTCCGCGATCGGCAGTTTGGCTGACCCGGCGATAGAGTAAAGAAATGGCTAAAATCCTGATCATTACCGGCGATGGCGGCGAGTCGTATGAGGCGCTTTACGCCGTGCACCGGTTCGAGGAGGAAGGCTGGAAGCCGGTGATCGCGGCTCCGTCACGGCGGCGCCTCCATCTGGTGATGCACGACTTCGAGCCGGGGTGGGACACGTACATCGAGCGGCGCGGCTACGGCCTGGAAGCCGATCTGGCGTTCGAAGACGTCCAAGTCGACCACTATGGAGCGTTGTTACTGCTGGGAGGCAGAGCGCCGGAATACTTGCGGAACAACACCAAGTTGCTGGAGATCGTGCGGGAGTTCGATCGCAAGAACAAATGGGTTTTCGCGATTTGTCACGGGGTGCAAATCCTGGTGGCGGCAGGGCTGACCCGGGGAAGGCGGTTGACCTGCTATGAGCACGTGCGCATAGAGGCGGAGCAAGCCGGGGGGACGTTTGTGAATGAACAGACGGTGCGGGATGGACGAGTCGTGACCGCGCAGACGTGGCAGTCCCACCCCTCGTTCTATCGCGAGATCTTCGCGCAACTTTCGGGCAAATCGAGTGCCTCTCGATCCTGAATTGGCCGACCATTTTGATCGGCAAAATGCGGGCCTCAGCGAGTTCTCTCATATCGCGGGTTTGGATCAAGCCGAAACCGTTCCCGGCGCGACTGGTGTGTGCCGGGTTATGTTGGACATTTGGCGCCGACTGCGGCACTCATAAATTTCGGCGTGAAGCCCTCTGGGAGCTATCAATTTTTGTCCGCTGACTTCGTTATATGCGATCACCAGTAGTGAACGGTGAGCTTGCGCACCGCCACTTTCTGTCCCTCGAAGGACAGGTCAGCGGTTCCACCAGGCAAGATGAAGCCAGCCATGCCAGTATCTGATCCAGCGGTGGGTGGTAGGGCGAGGGATGTAGAAAGGCCTGATGTGCTTTTCACACGGACCACTGCAACCCGGCCGGAAGTGTTGGTGTACTCGAGCCGGGCGAACGTCGGACCGCTGGTCGCTTGAATGCCTGCGATGTCCGATTGGTTTGCGAGATACTCCACCGGTTTCTTATCTTCGCCGTCCACGGACAGCAGCAAGAGATCGTGCGCGGGTACCGAGAACGCTGGTTCTGCAGCGGCGGCGTCCCGTCTATTCCACACTTCGCGCAACGATCGCGGAGTGGCAACCAGTCCGAGCTTGCCCCAATCGATCTTCACTTGCGCGGAGCTGTCTGTACGGTTCAGTATGGCGACTGCGCGTCGTCCGGCAACTGCCATAGGCTTTGCCCAAACCTGGACGCCGGGAGTGGGTTCGACGACTTTGATGGGCTGTAAACCATAAGGGTCGTTGTGAATCGCGAGCGCGTCCCTGTTCTTCAGCAGAGACAAGGTTGCGGGCGAGAGCCTCGTCAGGTCGGAACCCACCATCAGCGGTGCGCTCGCCATTGCCCATAGCCCCATGTGGATGCGGTCCATGGCATCGGTCATGCCGCGCATCCCCATCACCATCATGTCCAGATCGTTGTAGTATCCGGTGTGTTGTGCTTCCGAATGTATCCCGGTATCGAACGAGTCGAGCACATTCTTGAGGGTGATGACGCGCTTTGCGTGTTCGGCATCATGCAGGCTCTCAACAACGGGAGGGATGATGTCGCCGCCCGTGCGCCAGATGGTGCTTTCAATACCGCCGACTCCCGGAGCCCAGAACCAGGGATTCTGGCTGCCCCACTCACAAATGGAGAGGAACAATCTACGCCCGGTTGTCTTTTCCGCATGTTGGATGGCGTGGGCAACCTGCGCATACTGGACCGCGCCCGACCGCTTCTCCTTCGCGCCGCCGCACCAGTCCACCTTGACATAATCGAAGCCCCACTTCAGGAACTGCACAAAGTCCTGTTCGTAATGTCCCTCGCTGCCGGTATTGCTGTACTTCGGGCCAGAGTCGGGGTACATGCTGCAGCCGTCGCGGCCCGCGTCCGTGTAGATTCCGGCCTTCAGACCCAAGCTGTGAATGTAATCGGCGATATTGGCCATGTCGCCGTCTTTCTGGCCGGGCCTGATGGCGGGCCACTGCTTTGCGTTCACGACGATATTGCCTGCGGCGTCACGCTCACCCAACCACCAGCCTTCGTCGATGACAACGTACTCGTAACCGGCTTCTTTCATGCCGTTAGCGGCCAGAGCTTGGGCCTGCTGCTGAACGATTTGAGAATTTACGATGTTGGCGAAACTGTTCCAGGAGTTCCATCCCATGGGGGCGGCACAGAAGCACACGGTTGCCGATGCCGCAAGTAGACATGCGATGCGCACGAGTACAACATTATCACGAGTGCACCCGTTCGAAGAGCGAATGGATCAGCAAGTCGCGTGCAGGATAGCGCTGGTGCGGTAGAGATCCTCGTTCGTCAGAGCCTCAATCGCCTGCGCAGTGGGCAGAATAACCAGTTCAACGCGTTGTTGCTTCGCCTCGCGCCTCAGTTCATCTGTCACCGGGCCCCTTCATATTTGACACGTCTTCGATTGGTGTTCATCCTGATGTCCCACGGAGGCTCTTGCGAGCGATTTCCCTCTTCCGGCCCATGTTGGCCGGCCGGACCGACTGCCCCGATCCACGCGGCGGGCATGGAATGTTGGAGTAATGACTAGTCATCGGAGGCTGTCGAGACTGCCGCTGTGCAGGTGAGTGGCCAGACGCTTCAGGACTTCGAAGGCCTTTTTCAGGGCCTTTGCGAAGGTTGCGGCTGGTTAAGATTGCCGAACAACATCGCTTGCCTTCAGCAGATGCCGACCTTTGGCAGCGGGTTCGGAGGGCGCGTCCGAATCGCTTTTCGGCAATCGGAGGCTGGAACCCGGGCAAGCGCCCGCTTCGGTTTTGATTCGCGTAGTCACGTTCGGTCCTCAGCGCCCCGCCGCTCGCGGAGATCAATCGGTCACGCTTCCGACGCCGGAATCGCGCTCGCTTAGAAAACGGGGATGTGGCTGCCACAAATCGTTCCACTGGCGCCAAGCCGAAGAGACCACTCGAAACACCTCGTTCCGGCCGAACGGCTGCGCGAGCACATCATATCCTCCCAGGTTCAGCACTTCCGCCCAGAGTATGTCATCGGGCAAACGAGATGTGACAATCAGATTCGGACTCGTCGGCAGGGTCGCGAACTCGGTAAGAACAGTCGTCCAATCGCCGTCCGGCAGGTGTTGTTGACAGATTACGACGCCGGTCTCACTGTCCTTGGCAAAGGCTACTGCTTCGCGGCATGTTGTAACATGACGCAAGCGCCAGTTAGAATGGCGCAGGATCTGGTCAAGTGCTGCCCATACGTTCTGATCGCTGGCCAGGAGAATGTGGATCGTTTTGGGCGGAATCTCTTGTTTGAGGGGAGCATTCGAGTGGACCATTCGGGTTCTCCGTCATTGCCGGCGGAAACATCGACCTCGGATTCTGGCGAGCAAACCGGTTGCCAGGTTCCAATGTTCTAGAACCGCTTTCGACGGGTCCACTGGCTTCAGCCGCAAACGCCTGGAGACCCTGCACGACTTTTGGACCTACCTTCGCATCCCTTCATGCCGGAATTTCGCCATTTGCCGCGTCACTCGGCGAGATTTTCATGGCACCAGGGCCGCCCAAGTGTCAGCCCAATGTTCGCGCAGGCCACCAGAACAGACATGAGAATGTTCCGGGACGTAGACTGCCACCGAATAAGGTCGTTAGAGGCGTTGGTGGAACGACGAGAGGCTGCGCAACCTCAAGCACGCGTGGACTCTCACAGCTTGATGCTGGACGGCCAAAGAGTACCGTGCCCTTTCGGCGTTGACGGGCGGTTACGCCGGGCCATCGAATTGCAACACTCATCGAGGTGCCGGGCGCCCGCTTGCGGCGGCGCTGCCGCTGCAGAACCGAGGAAACCTCCGATCCTCGGGAGTGCTGGTGGCGGCGCCTCCTCGGGTGTGTGCGGCCGGGTGTTCAGGCTTTCGAATCACCTGAAGACACTCTTATGAGATCCCGTCTGTTTATTTGGTTCTCCGCCTGCAATTCAAGCATCTGAGAGGTAATTGGCAATGATACGGATTATGACCGCAGAGGAACCGGGTAGCACAACGATCACGGTGGATGGGCAGCTCTCAGGGAAAACTGTCGAGCCGGTCGAAGCCTGCTGTATTCAAGCTCTTTCCGGGGGAAAACGGGTCCGGCTTCACCTGCGCGACGTTGCTGCAATCGACGAACACGGCCGTACGACGCTTCGGCATCTCGCCGCCAAGGGCGTTGATCTGACCGCCGACGGTGTCTACAGCTCCTACATCGTCAATGGGATTCAATCTGGGGGAGTGAGCAACCGGCGCAGGTTGCAGTGACTGCGCTGCGAAATCGGCAGTTGCATCGTCGTCTGGTTCGGCACGGCAGTTTCTTCGTGACAGGCGTGCTTTCGAATAGGGAACACATGACTAAGAGGGATTCAAACAGGCCCCGAGCGACCGAGTAGTGGAATCGACCAAGCCAAGTGGGTAACGCGGGCGAAAGCACATCCGTTCACCAGCTTCGTGTCGCGCACAAGCTCGACGAGGTCGCCTGCAGTCGGTCCGTTCATCAGATGTCCGGACAGCATAACTTCATCGCCGGTACTGGAGTCCATCCAAAATCGACCTATTAATAGGCCAGGCCGCTTCTTCCTTGGGGCAATGTGGTAGATATACGCCGTGGTGTCTCCAATCTTCACCTCCCCGGCAAAGTGAAATTTGTAATTGGCGGGAGTGATCGCGACCAGAGAGCGCGGTAGTAGATCGATCTGCTGGCGCAGTGCAAAATACCGATCAATTACCTCCTCTGTGACGGTCCCGTCGCCGACGATCTGCAGAATATGGAATTCGGCTGTGTCGTTTTCGGCTGGCGTGCGAACGCCAATCAAGGCAGCCGACTTATAGAGCTCAGGCAACGATGCTTCGATGAGAACTCCTACTGCTCCGGATCTTGCGAGGGAATCTCGCTGTGCTTGCAACGCAATGTGTCGAGCAAACGCGAGCTCTTGCGAGGAGCCGCGTGTCAGTATATAGAGGTCCGCCGCCTTCGCATTCATCCCCCCGAATCCGACAAACAGCATCAGGGGAACGGCGCTCCATGTATGCCGGCGCTGTTGATGCGACGACTCCATCTCCTGCTCCGGAGCCCCCTGCGACAGTCGCTGATCAGACTGCCCGGCGAGTCGCGTAAACCAGAAACCGTATAGCGCGATGGCAAACACCAGAACCATAGATAACAATACGAAGTTCACCTTGATAACCTCCCCTGCTGGGACTTGCTGGTGTCCAGGAGTTGAAAAACAAGCGCGCGAGACGTCCCCTATCGATTTACGCGACCGGGCGCCTCATGCGGCTAGTTTCGGTCCGAAAGTCCCGATCGGCTCTCGATCGTCGTGTAATTCCTGACAGTTCAGACAATAGGCAGCCCAGGGAACGGCCGCGAGGCGTTTTGGGGAGATCGGCTCCTCGCAATCTACGCATATCCCAAACTGGCCGTCATCGATGCGTTTGAGCGCCGCGCCCACCTGCATCAGACTCTCGGTCTCGCGCTCCAAAGCGAGGGCCGCGAATTCCCGTTGACCGGCCAGTTGCACCGCCTCGATCTGTTCGTTGGATTGAACGATCCAGAGGCCCTCGCGCTGGCCCGACTTACTCATGATTTCTGCACGTTTAGCCGTTAGTAATGCCTTGTATTTGTTTACGTCCGCCTGTGTCATAGCGGCCACCTCTCGTTCCGTCGCGGAACCACGCCTTTTGCGAGATACCGCGACACTCTTCCTTCAATTTCCGTCCGGTTCAAGCTCACGGCTGCTACCTGCTGCCATTGCTTTGTCCGGATTCTGTGGCGCCTTAGTGCACGGCGCTTACCAAACGCGTGAGGACTGTTCTTCATATATCTTTCGTGGGGTGCGCTCGAAATCTCCCGTGCTGCACATACTCAAGCGGCCGCGCGAGATGGCACGTGCTGAAGCACATGCCCAAGCTCGACGCGGCACCGGTGCGCAAATCAGCTTGCCGTGGCGGACCACATCTGACTGTGGCGTGCGCTCTTGACGAAAGCAGCCTTGAGGGACCCAGTGGATTGGCACCCGGGTTGCCGTGGGCTCTTTGTGACGACGGACCGCGGCGGAGAATTCGGATCAGCTTCCTCTGTTGCCTAATCTCCGGAGCACTCATGGGAGTGCTGTTGGCGGGCTGCGGGTTGAACACGGTTCCTCAACCCGTACCCGCCGTTCCTTCCCAATCTCACGACCTGCGGCCGGCGTCAGCCTGGGTGGTGGACCGGATGACGCGTGCGGCGCCGGATCTGTATTTCGATTCGACTCACACACTCTGCCGGGGCACGAACAAAGCACCCTCGCTCAAATCGCTCCTTCTCTCCAGGAGATCCTCCATGATTTTCCTGACCTGATTATTGTGATCGAAGGCCACTCTGATGATCGCGGCTCGATCGAGTACAACGATAAACTGGCTCTGGAGCGCGTGGAGATGGTTCGACAAGCGCTTCTGAAGCTCAGTTTTCCCGTCCGCCATCTGCGGACGATGAGTTGCAGCTCCCGGGTACCGCAATGTCTAACTCACGACAATATGTGCCGTCAGAAGAACCGGCGCGTTCATTTCAGCGCTGCGCTGCCACCGTCGGACTCTCGATATGAGAAATAACCGCCGCGTTGAGTACGACCCATAAATCATATGCTCATCGAGAAGGATGATCGCGATGGCGATGCGGGCAACGGAAGGTGTCCAAACAATTTGCGCATACAGACGATTCTCGCTGGTGGTTCATGTATTCGCCCCGGGGGCGCATGTGGGAAGTCTGGAGCCCGGAAGTCTATTTTGGGAGACCAGGCCCTTACAGAATGGTTGCAGGCAAATTGGCTATGTCGGCGACAACGATTCCCATGCCGCCGGGCCGGAGAGTGGGCATCTGCCGAGCTTCGGCGCGTGGAATGGGCAGATGCCGTCTTCTCGGCACTGATTCAGGGGCTCGATATTGAAATCTCAGGGATCAATTGAGGAATCCAAACTGCAAAGCCGTCTGGGAGGCCACAAGGATGTGGATTGTTTGGTTCATTGGAGCGGGGTCTTGGCGGCGCAAAGTGACCGTATGGCTGCCCCTTCCAAAGGAACCGGAGGCCCCGCGCGTGATACGCGCATTCCCATACTGGAGTACAGAGGCGAAGCGAGGCTATGAGAACAACGATCGGTAATGCCGTTACGAAGGTAGCGCCGGACGACGGAGAAAACGGCCGGAGTGGAGTGAAAGGCGGCCGAATCGCAATTCACGAACTGCCAATTATCGGACCGGGCGGCTCGCCCAGACTTTTACCAACCCCGGGCGCTCTGGGCCTGCCAGCTCCTCGGTTTCCGAGACATCCGGAGAAATGCGGGGACGTAGAGCCTGATCCCAAGTTTCTCCCGCGCAACGGCTACCCCTATCGCACACGGGTGACAGTACCGATGGTAGCTCGGGCGTTGCGGGGATGGCTCGTCCCCTATGTCAAGTCGCTCGTGAGAGCCGGCGACTTTCATCCCCTCATTTCCTACCTGTTCACCGAGTGGAAATGCAATCTCGACTGTCACTACTGCTGGGCATTCGACAATCGCGTGAAAGGCATGACGGAACCGATTGCCCGGCGGTCGATTGACTGGCTGCACGACACCGGCTGCCGCGTCCTGGCGCTGATGGGGGGCGAAGTCCTCCTCCGGCCGAATTTCGCGCACAAAGTGGCCGATTACGCCGCGCGTAAGGGTTTCTGGGTTTATGTTCCCACGAATGGCCGGCTGATGCGTCCGGACGTGATCGACCGGCTGGGCGATGCGGGCGTAGCCACTTTCAACCTTGCGGTCGATTCCGTCGGGGACCGCAAAGAGTTGCCGAAAGCACTCGATCCGATCCGGCCGTATTTCGACTATCTGATCAAGAAGCAGTATGTCTACGGTTTCAGTGTCTTCTTCAACATCAACATCACGCGGATCAATCTGGAAGACGTCCGGCGCCTGACGGAAATCGCCCATGACGCCGGCATCGCGACCGACTACCACATTAACGAGACGCCAATGCTGGAGCAGCCGCACTTCAAGCACAATTCCGGCAACAGCACTTATATTACGCGGGAGGATTGGCCTGAGGTGGACGCGACCATCGATTGGCTCATCGAGAAGAACCGTTCGGGATACAAGATGGTCAACTCGGTGCGCCGGCTGGAGGAGATGAAGGCCTTCATGCGGGGCAAACTGCAGCAGTGGGACTGTCGCGCCGGGCAGAACTCTCTGATCATTCGGACGGATGGCACGCTGGCGCCTTGTTTCCCGATGTACAACGCTTGTCACGATTGGGGAACGGCCGGCCACCCGTGTTTTGAAGGGGAACAACTTGCGGAAATGAAGGTGGAATGCCAGCCGCACTGTTTTTCCACCCTGAACCACAACCTGGCTTACTGCTACGACGCCTCGCGTGCGATTCGCTGGGTTTTGAAACAGGCGGCCCACGGCTTCCAGGGAACGACCGGTAGTTTTGAGGACTGAGTGGCCTTTTTAGGCGGCCGCGCACCTCGGGGTGCTGCCTGGATGGCACCTGCGGGTGCGAATTATGTGGGCCAGTCGCATCCTCGCGCGAAAGTGAGCCGATTTCGTCGCCAATAACGAACTGTCCAGCGCCGCGGCAGCCTCGCGAAGGCTCTTGCCCTTGATGTCTCGCAGCCGGGTCGCCGCCTAGTCTCGCTCCGGAAGCTCTGCCATACAAGCGTGCAGACAGTCGCGCTTCTCTTCACGTTCCAATCTCGTGAGGGGCGACATGTAGCGTCGCGAACATCGAGGTTAGGGAACTCGTCCAATGACACATTGCCGCGTTCGCGCCGGAAGCGCAGTCGGATCTCGTTGAGTGCGTTTCGGCACGGCACAAGCGAAAGTGATCCCGGCATCCGCCAGTGCAAGGCGTAACTGACCACAATCGCGGATGCACTTTGATCTCCGGGCCGGGCAGCATGGTGGGGCTGATGAGAAACAAGGAAGGGCGACCATTTTCTTGCAGGCCAGGTTGGACTGCGGCGTGCACTGCAACGGTGGGCAGAGAACTTGCGATGATCCGAATTATGACGGCTGATGGGTCAACGTATACCACCATCACACTGGATGGACAACTCTCGGCAGACTCCATTGAGGCGGTTGAGAAGTGTTGCAATCAGGCGAAATCCCAAGGAAAGCCAGTCCGGCTCTTCTTGCGGGACGTCTCGGTAATCGGCGAAGATGGCCGCGAACTCCTGCGTCGCCTCGCTGCGAACGGTGTCGGTCTGAAAGCTTCCGGGGTCTACACTTCCTACATCGTTCAGTTAATTCAGCACAACCGCTCGGCACAAAACAAACCCTCGCCGGTGTAAGTAGCGCCATGCGCCAAGAACACAGCAGCTCGGGCGTTCGGCCCGTCGACATGAGTTTCGCCGCAATGAGTACTGGCCGCAATCGTATGCAGACTGGCTCGATATTAATGGTAGTCAACATGCATGAAGCACCCGTGAGAATTTGAAGCCTCCGGGCTGAGGGAATGGAGGCGCGAAGGCCATGAAACTCTTGAGCGACCAACCCCAAAAGCTGCAAGTTATCGCTGAAGCGCACCTGAGAGTGGGAAGCCAGCTCTTTCACAACGGCATGCCTGTGCAGTTGCTCTATCTCATCAAGCAGGAGAACTGCCGGGAGATGTGGAGAGTACGGCCTCTATTCGTCGAAGGGCCGGATCGCGATGAGGCGTTTCGCGGATCCGACACCATCTCATTTCTACATACGATGCGGACTCCGTGCTGGGCCTGTGCGGCATAGGAGATCGCGGGGCCTTGCGCGCGCAGCAGCGGTGCGGGCTTGTCGATGTCCCGCCATCGCCTCTTACTTTGCGTCCCTGCTCGCCCGCCGTTCGTAGTCCCCTCGCCGGTCCAGACACACCAGCGGCCAAGTAACGTCCATCTTCGGTTGGTCATCCATCTCACGCGAGCGCCGATATTCGGCACTCGCTTCGGCACGTGGCGACGTCGTGGCCCCACATGTCGATACCGGGGTGACGCTCACAAGGACGAGCGGGTTGGAACCCGGAGTGCACTGCGTTTGGTGGAGTTCTGAATGCCGATACTAGCAACCGTTTTATTTCTGGCCATAGTCCCCAGCGGTCCGGCGCCATCTCTGACCGCCGATGAAATCCTGGCGCGCATGATTCAATCCGACCATGACAGGCTCGCCGCTCTGGCCGGGTATTCCGCAATACGGCAATATCGATTCGATAACAAGAATTACAAAAAGCACGCGGAAATGACGGTACGCATGTCTTGCGGCAGCGATGGCGTCAAGACGTTTGAGGTTGTGGCCGAAAGCGGTTCCAGATTCGTGCGCAATCATATTATTCGCAAGATGATCGAAGCAGAAGAGGAATCCAGTCAAAAGGGAGAGCGCAAGGAATCCCGAATCATTCCCGATAACTATGATTTCCGCCTTGTGGGAACGGAGGTCTCGGATGGGCGCGACAGCTATGTTCTGGAGATCACTCCCAAGAAGCCGACCAAGTTTGCCATTTGCGGCCGGATCTGGGTGGATGCCGAGGATTTTGCCATCGCACGCATCGAAGGCCAGCCGGCGAAGAATCCGTCGATCTGGATTCGCAGCGCGCAGGTGGAGCAACGGTACGGACGCACCGGTCAATTCTGGTTGCCGGCCCTGAATCACTCGACGGCAGACGCCAGGATTTTCGGCTCAACGGAAGTCGTCATTGAATATTCCGACTACAAGACCAGCGTCCGTTAGATGCAGGTCCGATGCTGCGGCGTGAAATTCGATTTGGACTTTCCGGGTCCGCCATCTGCCCGAGGTTCAATAATTCACGCGCCATGCCCTGCTTCTCGTGCCGAATCCTAGCGCATTACACGGTGAACGTCTCCCCAAGAAAACCGCGCTGTAATGCGATAAATGACGTAAAATGGAATCACCGCTGAAAGTAAGGGCATCCATATGCCAAATATCTGCGCTCGGGCGGAAACGCTTGGTTCCGTGCCGAGGAGCAACACGCAATCCGAGCTGGAAGCGCAGCTCGATCATCTCACAATTCAACCGGATGATGCTGGTCACGCGGAAACCGCGTCATCAACTCAGCCCGACGACACCCGGATTACTCGCGAGAAAGCTCTGGCTGCTAGCGCGCCAGGCAGCGAATACTGGCTGCCATAACGCAGTCACCGCTCTTTGCTGAAATCGGCCGCCCGAGCTGTCGGTCGCGCCTTCAGCACCGAAAGGTATTTTCGAATCGCATCGAACTTTAGCTTGAACGGCGCACTGGTCACGTTCGAGGCGGTGTCTCTCTGCATCCGTGCGCCGGAGATCTCATAACGAGGCGGCCTCACCTGACCGACGTGAGATCAGGCGGCGAATAAGAAGCGAAAGGAAATTGTAATGAAGGATCCCGCAAGGAGTAGCGTACCCGGGGATGAGTGTTTGACAATCCTGTCCATCAGTCCGTTTGAAGAGGATCATGCGCGTTTGCAAGCCATCATCGGGAAGGTGTCTAAACTCGTCACCGCTCAGAGCTTCTCCACCGCCAAGAGATTGCTGGAAAGCCAGGACGTTTCCCTGGTGATCTGCGAACGTGACTCGCCGCCTACAACATGGATCGAATGTCTGGATTATATTCAGTCCCTGCCGACCGCCCCGTTCTTAATCGTGACATCCAGGCTCGCGGATGAACGTCTTTGGGCGGAGGTGCTGAATTTAGGCGGGTGGGATGTTTTGGCGAAGCCCTTTGACGATCGTGAAGTGTTGCGAACCGTCCGATCGACGATGGAACGGTACCGATACTCCGGTGAAGTGATCGCGAAGCCGCTCAGCCTGACTGCTGCGGGCTGACCCTCCACTCCCTGGAATTCCCGCCCGGTTTTGCCTAATCCCACACCTGGGTTTGTCCGCAAGCTCAGTGCCGACACTCGGCACGTGCTTCGGCATCTGACGGCATTCGTGGGTTCAAGACATCCATATCGTGGGTTCCACGATGTGGATGCGCTTTCCCCTTGAAACGCCTTCGGGATGGTCTCTTAATTGCCGGCCCATGGTCGTATCGAACCGCACCGAGGTCTTTGAAGATGATGTCACCTACTGCCGAAATAGCTAGCCAGGTCGAAACCCTTCAGGCAAAGATCACGACCCGAACCGCACGAGTGGGTATCGTGGGTTTAGGGTATGTGGGGCTGCCCTTGGCCGTGGAATTCGCGAAAGCAGGCTTCTCTGTAACTGGGATTGACTTGATGGGTTCCAAAGTTGAGAGCATCAATTTTGGGCATTCGTATGTCCAGGACGTCCCTGACGAGGTTGTGGCGGAGTTGGTGGCCTCGGGCCGGTTGTGTGCCACGAACGACTTCAGGGTGATCCGCGACCTCGATACGATCAATATTTGCGTCCCAACGCCGCTCCGCAAAACTAAAGATCCGGACATGAGCTACATCGTGTCGGCATGTCAGGAAATCGCCAAATACCTCCATCCAGGGATGCTGGCGATCCTTGAATCGACGACCTATCCCGGTACAACCGAAGAATTAGTACTCCCCTTGCTGGCTGCGTCGGGCCTGCAAGTTGGCCTGGATTTCTTCCTCTGTTTCTCACCAGAACGCGTAGACCCGGGTAACCCCACGTTTCAAACAGGTAACATCCCGAAGGTAGTCGGCGGCGTCACCCCGGACTGCACGGAAATGGGGAAGTTGTTCTATTCTCAGGCGCTCGAAACTATCGTCCCGGTCAGTTCGACACAGGTTGCTGAAATGGTCAAGCTGCTCGAAAACACCTTCCGCATGATCAACATCGGCTTGGCTAACGAAATTGCCTTGATGTGCGACCGCATCGGCATCAATGTGTGGGAAGTCATCGACGCCGCGGCCACCAAGCCGTTCGGCTTCATGCCGTTCTATCCCGGCCCGGGACTAGGTGGCCATTGCATTCCGATCGATCCCTTCTATCTCTCCTGGAAGACCAAGCAGGCCGGCATTGAAGCGCGTTTCATCGAGCTAGCCGGCTATATCAACGGGCAGATGCCGCATTTCGTCGCGGACAAGGTGCAGAACGCGCTGAACGAAGCTGGCAAGCCGGTCAAGGGTTCCCGGATCCTGGTGATGGGAGTTTCGTACAAGCGGGATATCGATGACCTGCGCGAATCCCCAGCGCTAGATGTGATCATGCTGTTGCGGCGGCGCGGCGGTATCGTCTCATATTGCGACCCACACGTTCCCTCGATCAAGGTCGACGGAATCGATCTCGAGTCGATGCCGCAGGAATCGGCTGCGGAGTCCGATTGCGTTGTGGTCGTGACAGATCATACGGCGTTCAACTATCAATCGCTCGCTGAGAAGGCACCATTGATCGTGGACTCGCGCAATGCGCTAAAGGGAATAGTCTCAACCAAGATCGTGCGCCTGTAACCAAACCAGCTCAATTCTGGCTTACGCGTGCCCTTGCAATCCGTCTCAATCAATGCCCGAAACAATTCTCGCAAGTAGCGGCTGGCAGCGTCGCTTAACTGTCGACCACCCCGCCTGCGGCCGATAGCTTGGCATGCGCTTCGACTTGATCCCCCGGCAGAAGCCAACCAGCAACTCGAGCTTTGGCACGCGACTTTTGGGCGCTTCCGGCAACCGCCTGATCTTCGGCGCTTGACGTGACAGATGCCGTAGTTCGGCAGCATCCAGGGAACCGGCATAGCGCTGTCTCCAAACTGCCTTTCTCACATGAGTTGTCTTTGCCATGTTCCGGCGCCGCCAAGCGAGTTGGTGAATACTCCGTGTGTAGTCGGTATGGTCGGCCTCTTGGACAGCATCGAATTGGCCCACGATCTGCTGTACAGACTGCCGAATGGAGCAAGCCACTAACTTCCAAACTCATTCGGGATTGATTTTAAGCGCATATGAGTTTGTGCGGCGTCGCAACGCCGACAAAAGACGTGGCGTGGAAAAGGCTCGCGGGGAAATGAATCGAGAATATCCAGTACTGGCTAGTTGAGACGGCACACATGTTCTACTAGCCCGTTCTGGTGCGACAGCGACGAAGATGTTGTCTGGCAGAAAACCCAAATGGAACAAGCCGATGCCGAGGTCTGGGTGAAGAGTGTCCTTTGTGGGATGTGCCCGCCTCCTGAGGGAGGCTTGTGTTGAAGGTGAACTTTGTATGATTGAATTGGCTCAACAAAATGCTGGTACGGCGGGCTCCGGTATTGCCGGCTGCCTTGCCAGACCTCTCCACTTTCGGAAACCGCGCTTTCAGACCAATCCGTGCTTGCGGCGGCTCTCGAAATTAGGCTCGTCTGCCGGCCTTCTCGCGCCGTGCCTGGCTCTGCTTGCCGGTAGCGGACTGCTCTTCGCCCAGACGGCCGATATGCTCCGTACCGCGATGCCTGGCCCTTCGATCGAAGGTTCCATTACGATTTTGGACCAGGCCGGGAGGGTGAATACCGTTCCAGGTGTCCTCGTGAACCTGACTGCCTCTGCGTCCACAACATCCCTCTCGACCGCGTCAGACATCGAGGGCCACTACCGATTCACCAACCTCCCACCCGGCAGCTACAGGCTGGATGCACGCCTCGATGGTTTCACGCCGTTTACCGAAAGCGTCGCTCTCAATCCGGGAGAGGCGAAGGTCCAAGACGTCCGTCTCGAACTGGCGGCCGTGGTTCAGAAGATTGACGTGCAGGACCAGGCGCCCCCGGTCGCCGCGGAGGCCGCAAATTCGGCTTCGACGCTCAGCAGTCCGCAATTGACAACCCTCCCGCTGGCCGAACAGAAATTCAAGGCAGCCCTGCCATTAGTGCCCGGTGTTGTGCGTACACGAGAGGGCCAGCTTAACTTCAAGGGAGCGCCGGAGAGCCAAGCCATGTTGCTGGTTGACTCCGCGCAGACGGTCGATCCCGTGACAGGGGGCTTCTCCATTCCAGTGCCGCTGGACGCCATCGCCACGATGACGGTAGAAAAGGCCCCCTATAGCGCCGAGTACGGAGGATTCTCCGGGGGGTTGACGTCCATCGAGACCAAGGCGCCTTTTAGCAATTGGAACTATGGCTTGATGGATTTCATTCCAGGCGCTCGCGCGAAGGGAGGCCACCTCGTCGGCCTTTCAAATTTCACGCCCCGGCTGTTCTTCGGGGGCCCGCTCATCAAGGATAAGCTCAATTTTCTGGCAGACATCACGTATGACATCAACAAGACGCCGGTTCGAGGCTTGCCTTGGCCCAATGACGAGCGCAAAAAGCAGGGCTACAATGCGTTTACAAGTCTTCAGGCGCTGCTCTCACCCCAGCACGTTTTATCCGTGAGCCTCAACGGTTTTTCGAGCCGCACCCGGTTTGCGGACATTGACGCGCTCGTTCCGGAAAGCGCATCGGCCGACGATGGATTGCGAGGAGTATCGGTGGGCGCGAACGACAGTTATCAGTTCAGCTCGGGCGCGATGCTCACCACTGTACTTCGCTACACCAGATTTGACAGCAACGCGCACGGGCAGGGGCCCGAAGACATGCTGATCACACCGGACGGCTGGGGAGGCAATTTCTTCAATGCCTGGACCAGGAACTCCAATCACGTCCAGTTTCAACCGCTCTATCAGTTACCGGCTAAGGAGTGGTACGGGCGCCACGAGCTTAAGGTCGGCGTGGGCTTCTCTTATCGAGCTTACAACGGCACGGACTATTCCCACCCGATTGAGTTGTTCCGGCAAGACGGCTCTCTCGCCGAGCGAATTGACTTTCAGGGCGGCGGCCCTTTACATGGCCGCGATGCGGACGTCGCGGAATTCGTCCAGGACCATTGGACGCTGACAGGTCGGCTAGCGCTCGATCTGGGGGCCCGCTTGTCCACCCAATCACTCGGCACCAAAGCGGGTTTTGCGCCACGCGCTGCCCTGGTGTTCTCGCCCACCGAAGACCACAAGACAATAATCCGCGCGGGGGCAGGCTTCTTTTACGATCGCGTCTCGTTGCTGGCGACAGACTTCTTGCAAGATCCCACACGCGTAGCCAGCTTCTACGACCCGACAGGAACCCTGATCGGCTCGACGACCTACCAGAACTCGTACCTAGCCATGGAGCCCGGCGGCGAGTCCGTTCCGGTCCACGGACTGGATAAGAGTCCACGCAATACCACGTACAACTTCGAGGTGGATCGCGAACTGGTCCGCAACGCGGCTATCCGGGTGAACTATCTGTACAGCCGCACGAAGGATCTCTATATGGTCACTCCGCTCGCGGCCACGTCGGGAAATCCGGCTCTATTGGGCATGACCGACACGGCTGGTTCGCACTATCACGAACTCGAAGCGACCTTGCATTATCGCCTGCGCGAACAGACCGATTTCAATGTGTCCTACATTCACAGCCGGGCCCGCGGAGATCTGAACTCTCTTTCCAGCGTGTATGTCCCGTTCGAACAGCCGGTCATTCGCCCCGATGTCTACGGTACTCTTCCCCAGGACATGCCCGATCGGGTGGTAGGGTGGGGAATCCTCCCCTTACCTCATGGAATCAGGGTGAGCCCCGCGGTCGATGTTCACACCGGCTTGCCGTATTCGAACACCGATGTCCTGCAGAACTACGTCGGCGCCCCGGACAGCCAACGTTTTCCGACGTTCTTTTCACTCGATGTAAAAGTTTACCGGGAGTTCCAAGTCCGTTTGCCGTTCTCCGGAAAGAAAAGGACCACCCGCAAGATTCGCTTTGGCCTTTATTCCATCAATCTGACGAATCATGCCAACCCACTGGAGGTGTACACCAACATCACGTCCCCGGTATTCGGCCACTTCGTAGGATTTCAGCACCGCGTCGAAGGTTTTGTGCTCGATGCTGTTAACTAACCGGGTGAGCGAAATGCAGTATCTTCAGAATCTGATCCTCAACCACAAGCGTCTCGTCCTGGTGTTTATCGTCTTGTTGGGGCTGGCACTCCGGTTTCGCGGGCTCGCCCAAGCCGGATTCAACGAAGACGAGGTGCAGAAGGTTGTAGCGGCGCATTCCTATCTTCACGGACAGTTCTCCGTGAATCTGGAACACCCCATGCTGATGAAGTCGCTGATCGCCCTTTCGCTGGCGGCCGGCGACATCTGGAACCGCGTTCGCGCTTATCCGCTGCCGGAAGAAACGTTGGTTCGTTTGCCTAACGTCTTATTCGGATCGCTGACCGCCGTCGTGATTTTCCTTGTTGGCCAGGAATTCTTCGGCGCCGGCATTGGACTCCTGAGCGCCTTTTTGTGGTCCACGGGAATGATCGCGATCACGATCAATCGTGTCGCCAAAGAGGATACGCTTCTCGTATTTTTCACGTGGTTGGCGTATTACTGTTACGCGCGCGCAAAGAACCTGGTCTCGCAGGACATCACGCGGGGGAGACGGTTTTATGCGGCTAGCGGAGCAAGCTTTGGACTGATGTTGGCTTCAAAGTACTTTCCCCATTATCTCGGGCTGAATGCACTGTACTACGTCTTTTGCCGGAAGCATAGGCCTGCGGAGGCGCTTGGCAAATTCGGGTATGCGCTCTTTCTGGGCACCTGTGGATTGGTATTCGTCCTGTTTAATCCTCTTCCCCTTCTACCCGGTACGCTACGGTACATTCTAGGCTACATTCATGGCAGTAGCATTACTCATCACGGTTATCTGATGATGGGGCACTTACGTCGTGAAGACGTGGTGGGCGCAGGTGGTATGCCGAGGTACTTCTACCTCTTGTTACTCGTAATCAAGACTCCGCTTCCCATCCTCGCCGCTTTCCTCGTCGGCCTGGTAGCCGTCTGGAAACGGCGCCGCGAGCCCGGTGCGAGTTTTATTCTCTTCATGCTGTTGTTGTGGATTATCCCTTTCTCGCTGGTGGGACCCAAGTGGTTCCGGTATATGTTGGCCTGGATGCCGGCCGTGTACCTGGTCGCTGCCGTCGGCCTGGCGCGGATCTGGTTTTGTTTAATGGCATGGGCCAGCCAGAAATGGAATCCCTCTGCCCTTCCCGTGCTGGCGACTGCTTGCGCGCTTATCTTTTTGGCTTATCCGGTCGGAGTAGCGACGAACAACGGGCCGTTTTACTCTCTCTATCTGAATGCATTCGGTTTCGGCCGCACCGGCTACTACTTCCCACACGACGAAATGAACGATATGGGTTTACGCCCCGCGATCGAGCGGATCTGCGAAACCGCTCCGTACGGAGCTAGAGTGGGGGGGGAAGCAGAGCCGGTCTTTAAGTATTATTTTCACAGGTACGGCCGCGACGATTTGCAGTATTTTGACCTTTCGGACAAGTCGAAAGCGCCTGGGCTGGAATCTGCATTTCTGGTTGTCCAAGACGGACGGAAGTACTTAGAGAATATTGATTTCGTCGACAGCATCGAGTCGCACCAATCGCCCATCCATACCGTGAGGATCGGCGGAGCTAATGCCGCGGACGTTTATCACAACGAACAGTTTGCGGTGCTGAGGACGGGCCAATGAAGAATTACCCCCGCTATGTCCGGCCGGTGGCGACTATTATCAGCATGGCATTGTTCGCCCGCCTGGTGCAGCGCACCGGCCTGGAGGCCGTACTCCAAAACATTCGCCAGCTCGGATGGTCTGTGGTCTTGGTGATCCTGCTATCCGGCATACGGCATATTTTGCGCGCCCAGGCGTGGAGTTGGTGCGTGCAAACGAAGGGAGCGCGTCCACCCGCTCTCCAACTTCTTGGACCGAGATTGATGGGAGAAGCCCTCAACGACCTTACACCCGCAGGCCCGCTGATCGGCGAGCCAGCGAAGATACTGGCGGTTTCGAAATGGATTCCCGCCGAAGATGCCGCCTCGTCGGTTGTGGTTGAGAACCTTATCTACGTCCTGGGTGCGATGTTGTTCATGCTAAGCGGGATTGTGCTGGCATTGGTCAAAATGGCGGCCTTCCGAGGCCTGCTCTGGATTGGCGGCGGGCTGCTGATATGTTTCCTCGTTCCCATCGCGCTCCTGTTCTGGGCCGTCAATCGGCGGACGTTGTTGCTGGGAAGCATGCTCGATTACCTGAATCGACGGGGTTTGCGGTGGTCTCTTCTGGATCGCCATTCACCGTCTCTGCGCCTTATCGAGTCGACCGTTTACGATTTCTTTCGGGATCGGAGGCGCACCTTCGCGGCTGTCCTGACCGCCGAGATCGCGACGAACTTCACCGGTGTCGCGGAAGCCTACCTGATCCTCACGCTGACCGCGGCGCATAGCTCGGTGTTGGCGGCGTACCTTGTGGAATCCGCCAGCCGGGCCGTGCAATTGGCGTTTTCGTTCGTTCCTCTGGGGCTTGGGGTCCAGGAGGGCGCCACTGCCGCCACATTGCAGGCATTCGGTTATGCCGCGAGCGAAGGTGTGTCGTTAGCGATTATTCGCAAGATTCGCAGTCTGTTCTGGGCGGCTGTCGGTCTGTGTTTCATGGCGAAGTACTCAGCGGTTCTAGCCGTGGGAGAGAAAAGTCCAGTTGAGGGAAGAAAGATCTCGCATTCTGCGCCGGTAGTTGCGATGTCACATCAGAAGGTAACACGCGCCGAACGGGGCGAGATCAGGAGGCTTGCATCATGAATCGGAAGTATTCCATCGTGGTGCCGCTTTATAATGAGGCGGCCAACATCACAACACTGTACGTGCGATTGACTCAAGTAATGGAGGAACTCGACGATTCTTATGAACTCGTGTTCGTCGACGATGGCAGTAAAGACCGGACGGTCGAGACGGTCAGTGAAATCGCGGAAAACGATTCGCGCGTGAAACTCGTCGTGCTCCGCCGCAACTTCGGCCAGACCGCCGCTCTAAAGGCAGGCTTCGATGCTGCGCACGGCGACATCATCATCTCCATGGATGGCGACCTGCAGCACGATCCGGAAGAGATCCCCTCTTTTGTGGCAAAGCTGGAGGAAGGCTACGACATCGTCAGTGGATGGCGGGCGCAACGCCGGGACCGGTGGTTGACGCGCCGCTTGCCGAGCCGTATTGCCAACTGGCTGATGGCTAAACTCTCCGGCGTCTCGGTGCACGACTTTGGTACCACCTTCAAGGCCTATCGCCGCGAGACCATTCAAAACCTGCCGCTCTACGGCGAGCTCCATCGTTTCATTCCCGCCCTTGCCGCCTGGTCGGGCGCCCAAATCGCGGAAATTCCCATTAACAATCCACCGCGGCAAAACGGCAAATCGAACTATGGTCTATCGAGGACACTCCATGTTCTTTTCGATCTCCTCAGCATCAAATTCCTGGTTAGCTTTTCTACCCGGCCGCTGCATTTCTTCGGCCCCATGGGACTGCTGGCAACCGGTATAGGCTCGCTCATCTTTTGCGGCCTGGGTTTCAGTAAGTTGGTCCTGGGCAATGCTCTGATGCTGCAACACGGCCCGCTGCTATTTGCCGCGACCCTGCTCGTTCTGGTGGGAGTCCAGATTCTCTGCCTGGGACTGGTGGCGGAGATGGTATCCCGCACATACTACGAGTCTCAAGGAAAGCCGATTTACTCCGTGAGAAGAATCATCGCTCGCGAGCCGCAAGCCGTCATCCCAGTACGGAAGAGACTGCGCCGGGTAGAGGGAGCCATCGCACCGGACAAATCGATCGCGGTATGAACATGCGAGAATTGCACAGCGGTGAAATGAATCGCCCGTCGCGACTGACGTGTGTCGTCCTGCTCCCGTTAATGCTCCTCGGCCCAGCTTCGCCGGTTTCCGCGGCAACCGTGGAACTTCGGCGTCAAGGCGATCGAATCGACGTTGTGATCGGTGGCCATGCGTTCACAACGTACTATTTCAGCCCCGACAACGCCAAGCCGTATCTCTCCCCCTTGCGGAGCGCCCAAGGAACCATCGTGACGCGCGGCTTTCCCATGGTGAGCGATATACCGGGAGAAGATCGCGATGAGCCGCACCAGCGCGCCATGTACTTCGCCCACGGCGACATCAACGGCTTCGATTTTTGGGGCGAGGCGGAATTTCCGCGTTGGAGCTCTCACTCCGCGGCTACCTTTGGCCGGACCACCTTCGTCGCGCTGGATGAAACGCGGGTTGTGCCGGACTTAGGAACTATAAAAGCGAAATTCAACTTGGTGGCGCCCGATGGGAAGGTCATCGCCACGGAGACCCAGGCATACACTTTCAGCGGTGATGAGAGTGTGAGAATCATCGACTGCGAGTTCACGATTTACGCCAGTCATGGGCCCGTGCACGTTGGCGATACCAAGGAAGGGACCTTCGCAATCCGTCTGGTCAAAGCGCTGGAGCCGCCGGCCGGCCACATGGTCAATTCGAACGGGGCCATTGGAGAAAAGGAGATTTGGGGCAAGCGCGCGGATTGGGTGGATTACAACGGGAATGTCGCGGAGGAAAGCGTGGGGATCGCGATCTTCGATGACCCGCGCAATCTGCGCCATCCGACTTACTGGCATGCCCGGCAGTATGGTCTTCTCTCGGCCAATCCCTTCGGTCTGAAAGAGTTCCTCCATGACCGCCATCAGGACGGCAGCTACGCGATCGCGTCCGGTGAGTCACTCACACTGCGATACCGGGTCTTCATTCATCATGGCGATTTTCGCGAGGCCGGTGTGGCGGATGCCTACCGGCAGTACCTGGAACGTGAGTAGGAGGTTACAGACATGGGATCGAATATGACTCGTCGAGACGTTCTTAAGACAGGGGGCTTTGGCGCTGTCGCTGGTATCGCGGCTCTGGCCCACCCCGAACGGATCTTGGGGGCGAATGATCGCGTAAGAGTGGCCGTCTGCGGCCTGAACGGCCGGGGCAAAGATCATATTGCCGGATTCTCACACGTGCCGAACGTGGAAATTGCGGCTGTTTGTGACGTGGACGAAAACGTCTTGAAAAAGCACGGCGGAGAACTGAACGGCAAGTCCCAGACCTACGTCGATGTCCGCAAACTTCTCGAGGACCGGTCCATCGATGCCATTTCCATTGCCACACCAAATCACTGGCACTCGCTGATAGGCATCTGGGCCTGCCAAGCCGGAAAGGACGTTTATGTCGAGAAGCCCTGTTCCCATAACCTCTGGGAGGGGAAGCAGTTCGTCCGCGCGGCGGAGAAGTACAATCGGATCGTCCAGCACGGTACGCAAATCCGTTCTGCTCCCGCGATCCAGGAGGCCATGCGGAAACTTCATGAAGGTGTTATCGGCGATGTGTACCTGGCGCGAGGACTATGCTTCAAATGGCGCGAAACAATCGGGCATGCACCCGAGGAATCGGTGCCTGAGGGCGTCCACTACGATCTTTGGACCGGACCCGCTCCCCTGAAACCTTTCACGCGGAATCGCTTTCATTACAAGTGGCATTGGATTTGGGATACCGGGAACGGCGATTTGGGAAATCAGGGCGTGCACCAGGTCGACGTTGCCCGGTGGGGACTCGGTGTCAAGTTCCCCAGCCGCGTGTCAGCCATTGGCGGGCACTTCATGTTTGACGACGATCAGCAGACACCCAACACGCTGAGCTGCGCATTTGAATTCGATCTGCCCGGTGGTAAGCGAAAGCTCATGGAGTTCGAGGTGCGGCATTGGATCACCAACAATGAAGCCGGCGTCGGCCGGGGAAACCTGACGGCCGGGATCAAGCGCTTTTTCGGCCATCACAACACCATCGGCAATATCTTCTACGGCTCCGACGGATACCTTGCCACGGGAGACGAAGACGCATCGAGCTATGAGACTTGGTTAGGTCATGACGAGAAGCCCGGACCTCGCGGGCATCGAGGGGGCGATCACTTCGCCAACTTTATCGACTGCGTTCGCAGCCGTAAAAAAGAAGATCTCACGGCCCCGATTGAAGAAGGCCACATTTCCTCCGCTTTGGTCCACTTGGCGAATGCGTCGTACCGGCTCGGCCGAAGCCTCCGCTTCGATCCTGAGACGGAGCGGGTTATCGATGACGACGAAGCCAACAAGCTGCTGTGTGACGGCGACCGGGGGTACCGTGAGCCGTTCGCAGTGTCCGAAAAGGTCTGAAAGCTCGGGACTGCAATTCTCTCTATATGGATTGAGTCTTGCGCCTGATGGATGCCCTCAAAAACAATCACGGAGACCGGCGATGACACGCGTCGAACCGCCGCGCCTTTCTGAAATCGGAAATCTCGATGTTAAGCGCACCGGCCGATCTGATGCGGAATACAGCCGCAGTGTAGCAGCGGCGGATGTGGCCGAAACATCGTCGCTTGCCTTCGGCAAAATGCCGCCCTTTCGGCGGGTGATTCTCAGAAGCGGTGTGTTGTCAGCGGCCACCTGATTGGAACCGAGAGTGCAACTTTCAAGGTGGAATTCGATCCAGCACGGAGTGGATTTCCAAGGGAGGTACAGCATGGCTTTTTCTTTATCGGTCGTCGTTGGGCTCTTGATTGCAGCTTTTAGCATTTCGCGCGTAAAAACGCAGCGGGCCGCCAAGCCTGACGTCCAGACGCTATTTGGCAAAAAGTAGCAATTGGACCAGGAGAGGAATTTAGGACTGCCGCTCCGGGCGTTTCCCAAGCGGCCTGGTTCTCCAATGGAGGCCGCACTCAATCCTGCAATACCGAGCTATTCACGCGGACTCGGCATTCTGGCGGCGACACATTGGGTTCCGCGGCCGACCTCGGGGTTCCAATGGGTCTTTCATCCCATTGCCGCAACCGAAGGGCTACCTCCACGGGCGACGTGGCCGCTTAGCTGTGCGATGCGATCGCCCGTTGGCGGTTGGTCTGGCGACGGAGTGCCGACGTGTCTCGGCATATGACTTCGGCACTTGCCCAGGGGATGTGACGCACCAGCGTAAGTCCTTGAAGGCACGCGGTTAGTTTTTGGCCAATGCTTTGCCAGTTGTGATCTAGGAGACGAAATCGGTTATGATTGCGGCTGTGGGGGCATCCTCCACCGAGATTTACGAGGCGGTTGTCGCACTCTCGCGTTCGATCGCCGGCCGGAGCGATCTGGAAAGCCTGCTCTCGGGCGTCGGGGAAGCGCTTCGAAGAATTGTCGGGTTCGATTACGTCGGCGTGATTCTTCACGATCCCAAGGACAACCGCATGCACGCTCACATTTTGCGTGAGCGCGGACCCCACGTCGTAATCCCCAGCCAACCCGTCGACGAGGATCCGTCTGGCTGGGTCTGGCTCAATCAGCAGCCGCTTGTAATCGCACATCTCGAGGCTGAAACCCGGTGGCCGGAGTTCGGGAACCGCGCACAGGCCATCGGTATAAATGCGGTGACCCTCGTCCCGCTCACGGCCGGAGACAATCGGCTGGGCGCGTTCGGGTTCGGCCGTAGGACGCCGTATGAGCCCAATCCGGCCGAGCTGGCATTCCTGGAGCGAGTCGCCAGCGAGTTCGCCGTCGCGGTCGAGTCCTTCCTCGCCAGGCAAGAATCAGTCCGGGAGCGGGACCGACTGCGAACGCTGTTCGATATCACCAATGCGCTTGTGTCGAAGCTATCGCCCGACGAGTTGGTCTCTGCGATATCCGCGCAGCTATCCAGAGTGATCCCGCACGATTTTTCGGTGCTGTTGCTGCGAAATGAGACCGGCGGCCTGGAGATGGTTGCTCTCCACTTCACGGGCGCTCAGCTTTTCGACAAGGAGCAGGACCAGATTAACCCGGAGGGGACTGCCACTGCCGAAGCCCTTGCAACCGGCAAGCCCGTAGTTATAAGCGAGGCAGATCTCGACCGCTACACGGCGCCGCAATACCGCCGGGCCGTGGAAGTGGGCTGCAAATCCGTCTGCTCGGTTCCGCTTGTTACAAGCAATGGCGCCTTGGGAACACTCGAAATAGCCAGAACCACCGGCGACGGGTGGCCGGATGAAGACGTCGATTTTCTGGTGCAGGTGGCGAGACAAATTGCCATCGCGGTGGAAAACGCCCTATCGTATCGGCAGCTCCAGGAAATGAAGGAGCGGCTCGCGACCGAGAAGGTTTATCTCGAGGACGAAATTCGGCTCGACTATAACAACGGCAACATGGTCGGCGAAGGGGCGGCTTTCCAGTCTGTCTTGAAAAGCGTTCAGATAGTCGCGCCCACCGATGCAACCGTTCTGATATTGGGCGAAACAGGCACGGGAAAGGAACTCGTAGCCCGGGCCATTCACGAGTTGAGCGGCCGCGGCAGGGGCAGTTTCGTCAAAGTGAACTGCGCGGCGATCCCCGCCAGCCTGCTCGAGAGCGAGCTGTTCGGGCATGAGAGAGGCTCGTTCACCGGAGCTGTGGCGCAGAAGATCGGACGCTTCGAACTGGCGGATCACGGAACGCTGTTCCTCGATGAGATCGGGGAAATGCCGCTGGAACTCCAACCAAAGCTGCTCCGCGCCATTCAGGACCAGGAGTTCGAGCGTGTTGGCGGCAATCGCACCATCCGTACCAATGTCCGGTTCGTGGCCGCGACCAATCGGGACCTGAAGGCGATGGTGGATGAGAATAGGTTCCGCGCAGACCTGTACTACCGGCTGCACGTCTTTCCGCTGACCGTTCCTCCCTTGCGGGAGCGCCTTGAGGACATCCCCCTCCTCACTCGCTACTTCGTTCAAAAACACGCCAAACGGATGGATCGGAAAATCGAACGCATTCCAACCCAAGCATTGGAGGCACTCACGAATTACGATTGGCCGGGCAATATTCGCGAACTGCAGAACGTCATAGAGCGGTCGGTGATTTTAAGCAACGGGCCTGAACTCCACGTCGCCATGCCGGATTTTCGCGGCAACTCCGCGCCGGTGGCCCTGCACGGCCGAAGTTCGAATCTCTTGGACGTCGCCGAGCGTGCGCAAATACTTCAGGCGCTCAAGGAAGCAAAGGGACTGGTCGGCGGACCGGATGGCGCAGCCGCCAGACTCGGCCTGAAACGGACGACCCTGCAATCGCGCATGCGGAAGTACAATATCGGTCGAATGTATCAGTGAGCGGCCCACCGGCGCAGAAATCATGGGAATCGACGGTCAATCTCACTGGCCTTTCACCAAGGAATGCTGCGGCGGTCGAAGCGTAGTATAGTGCAAATAATAACAAAAGATCTGTTGCGTCATGAGCCGGAGCAGCCACACGTCGCTTGCGCTGTTGGTCATCCGCTCTTCGTTTGCGACTTCAGACATCGATGGTGTTCCGCTCTGCCTGCGCCTTGGCCGGCAGTGGGGGCCGGTAGTGAAGCGAATTGCCGTCCTGTTCGGCCTTCTCGTGGCTGGCTGCGGTCGCGGCTTTGCGTTGAATCCCTCGCTCGCTGTCAGCCAGTACGCGCACAACGCGTGGACCGTCCGGGACGGGTTCTTTAAGGGAGCCATTTACACGATTGCCCAGACGCCCGATGGGTATCTCTGGCTCGGCACCGAATTCGGCTTGTTTCGCTTCGACGGAGTTCGCAGTGTCCCCTGGGAACCACCTGCGGGCCAGCATCTCCCTGGCACCGACATGTACGCGCTACTCGCCGCGCGCAACGGCGCGCTTTGGATTGGAACGTTTGCCGGCCTTGTAACCTGGAGTGGCGCCAGGCTGACCCCCCGCCGGGATTTTGACGGACAGTTTGTCACGTCGCTGCTCCAGGATCATGAGGGAACGGTGTGGGCCGGCGCACTGGCAAGTCCCACCGGGCGGCTCTGCGCCATGCGAAGCGGCAGCACCCAGTGCTACGGGGCGGATGGCATATTCGGCAGAGGCGTTTTCTCCCTGTATGAAGACAACTCAGGCACTCTCTGGGTCGGCGCCCAGTCCGGGCTTTGGCGATGGAAACCCGGTTCTCCAAAGCGATATGCGACACCCCCAACGGAGATCAATGATCTAAAAACAGCCGACGACGGACGGCTGCTGATCTCCATGCACGAAGTAGGACTCAAACAGCTCGCTGGCGAGAATCTCAAGGAGTATCCGATACCCGGCGCAGTCCACCCGAATAAACTGCTCCGGGACCGCGATGGAGCCCTCTGGATCGGAACTGTGGATCGCGGCCTCGTCCATGTACATCATGGCCGGACAGATACTTTCTCGCGATCGGATGGCCTCTCAGGCGATGTCATCTTTCGGCTTTTCGAGGATCGTGAGGGCAACGTCTGGGCCGCCACTAGTGGAGGACTCGACCGGTTTCGAGAACTCCCCTTCACGACTATTTCCGAGAAAGAGGGTTTGTCCAGCAATGCTACTCAGTCCGTGGTTGCAGCCACGGATGGGAGCGTTTGGATTGGTGCTCAACGTGGTCTGACCAGGTGGAAGAATGGACAGACTACAGTCTTCCGTAAGGCAACGGGACTTCCCGATGACATGCTGCAGTCTCTATATCAGGATGATGGTGGGCGAATTTGGGCGTCCACGCCTCACGGACTTGCTTATTTCCTGGACGGCAGGTTTGTTTCCGTAAGGGGCGTAGGTAGCGGAGAAGTTCATTTCATGGCCGGGGACAAGGCCGGTAACCTCTGGCTTTCAGAGGATGACAGTCTCTGGCACTTGCGGGAGGGACGTTTGGTCGAACAGATCCCTTGGTCGAAGTTGGGACACCACGAGAATGCTTCCGTCATCGCCGCTGATCGTGAGCGAGCCGGACTCTGGCTTGGATTCTGGGGCGGCGGCGTGTCGTATTTCAAGGATCGCCAACTGCGAGCGTCGTACACAGCCGGTAATGGGCTGGCCGAGGGCCATGTGGCCGGTCTTCAACTCGATGGGGAAGGGGCGCTGTGGGCTGCAACGGAGGGGGGCGGTGTCAGCCGGCTCAAAGACGGCCACTTCGCTACGCTCACAAGCAGGAATGGACTGCCCTGCGACAAGATTCACTGGACGATAGAGGACGACGACAAGTCGTTCTGGTTGTACACAGCCTGCGGCTTGGTGCGCATTATGCGAACCGAACTGGACGCGTGGATCGCCGATCCGAATCATAAGGTTGAAATGACGGTTTGGGATGCGTCGGACGGCGTCAGGCTCCGCTCCGACTCCGCCACCGGCCACGGTCCTCGCGTCGTGAAGTCCACCGATGGCAAACTGTGGTACGTCACCGGAGACGGCGTCCAAATCGTCGATCCCCGTCATCTTGCTATTAACACTGTCCCGGCGCCGGTGCGCATCGAGCAAATCAGCGCCAACCGCAAGATTTGTTGGCAGAACTTAACCGGTGCGGCAGATTCGAATCTGCATCTACCGCCGCGGGTTCGCGATCTGCAGATCGACTACACTGCTCTCAGCCTCGCCGCACCGGAGAAGGTTCATTTCAAGTACAAGCTGGAAGGCCAGGATGACGCCTGGAAGGAAGTGATCAACAACCGCCAGGCGGAGTACACCAACCTTCCTCCCCGCCAGTACCGGTTCCGTGTGATAGCCTGCAACAACAGCGGGGTGTGGAACGAGATTGGCGACTCGCTGGAGTTTTCTATTGCTCCGGCGATCTACCAGACGAACGGATTTCGCGCTCTGTGCGCGGCGCTTTTTCTGGCAATGGTGTGGATGGCGTACCAGCTTCGTGTCCGGCAACTGCGGCGGGAATTCAACATGGCCAGCGAGGCGCGGGTAAATGAGCGCACGCGCATCGCGCGCGAACTGCACGACACACTCTTGCAGAGTTTTCAGGGGCTGATGTTCTCCTTCCAAGCCGCGCGCAACATGCTTCCGGGGCGCACCGAAGAGGCCATCCGCACGCTTGACGGGGCGATCCGCGAGGGAGACGAGGCCATCGCCGAGGGCCGGGATACCATTCAAGGCCTGCGGGCCAACCCGTCGCTGGAGAGCAATCTGGAACATCTGCTCACAGCCGCGGGAAAGGAACTCGCGAGATCTTCCAGTGCGGGGGGCGAACTTCCGGCATTCCAGGTCACTGTGGAAGGAGCGCGGCAGCCCTTGTCGCCGCTCCTTCAGGACGAGGTGTACCGGATCGCGCGCGAGATCCTGCGAAACGCCTTTCACCACGCGCACGCCAGCCGCATCGAGGCCGAAATCGCTTACGGCCACCAATTCTTCCGATTGAGGATTCGCGATAATGGAAAGGGCATCGACCGCAAGGTCCTCGAGCAAGGCGCGCGCCAGGGACACTGGGGATTGCCGGGCGTCCGCGAGCGCGCGAAACGCATCGGGACGCGGTTGAAACTCTGGAGTGAAGCTGGTGCGGGCACGGAAGCGGAACTGACCGTTCCGGCCCGAATTGCTTACCGAACAGTCCATCGCTGGGAGCGATTTCGGCTGTTTCGAAGCAACAAGGTGTAATCGTGCCTGCCGGACAAAAACCGATTCGGGTCCTTACCGTAGACGACCACGCTCTCTTGCGTAACGGCATCCGCAGGTTGATTGGCGCGGAATCCGACATGCAACTCGTGGCGGAAGCATCCACCGGGCGCGAGGCCGTGGAGGAGTTCCGGACGCACCGGCCCGACGTCACCTTGATGGACTTGCAAATGCCCGACATGAACGGGATCGAAGCCATCATCGCCATTCGCGGCGAGTTTCCGGAGGCCCGAATCATCGTGCTTTCGACCTATTCCGGCGACGTGCAGGTGGTCCGCGCCCTAAAAGCCGGCGCGCGTGCGTATCTGCTCAAGGGAAGCGTCAATAAAGAACTGCTGGCGACCATTCGAGCGGTACATGGGGGGCAAAAGCGGATTCCCGCCGAGTTGGCTTCGGGTTTGGCCGAACATAGCGGCGAAGACGAGTTGACGGAGCGCGAGATTCAGATCCTCCGGCTGATCGCCGCGGGCAATGCCAACAAGGAGATCGCAGCCCAACTTGAGCTCGCCGAGGACACGGTCAAACGGCACGTGACGAATATCCTCTCGAAACTGGGGGCGAACGACCGCACACATGCCGTGACGATCGGGCTGAACCGGGGAATTATCGAACTGCAATAACACGAAAGTAGGAGTGCCTGATCCCCGTTTCGGATCTTCCTGTCCGGCCGCGAATTTCTTACGCTTAAGACGGGTTACATTTGCAACGGCTATTTTCGACCTTCGCTGATGGTTTTCCAGGCGGAGGGATTCTACTGCTACGCCTGCTCACGGGAGGCGCCCTCATTTATCGCGGAATCGCTGCCATGAGTGCGGAGGTCGATACCGGGCTCTTTGTGCTACCAATCGTCGGCGCTGGCGCGGGTCTCTTGATGCTTGCAGGCCTTTGGACGCCCGTGGTGGGCGTGCTGGCCGGCATGGTGGAGGCGTGGATCGCTTTCACCCAGCCTGGAACGCAACCGTTAGCGATCATGTTGGCAGGTCTGGGCATCAGCCTGGCGATGATCGGACCAGGCACCTGGTCGATCGATGCACAGCTTTATGGAAGAAAGCAGATTCTTCCACCGGAGCCTTGAGGCGCCGCCCCAGTCGATGCGGCGCCGGTTAGCTCGCGCTCTCGGACTTGCGGTTCCAGAGTTCGATGTATCCGCGCTTGATTCCGATGGTCACGGCATGCGTGCGATCATTGGCTCCCAGCTTCGCCAGGATGTGGGTGACGTGGTTCTTGACGGTTTCCTCCGTAATTGAAAGTTGAGCGGCGATCTCTCTATTGCCGTTGCCGGCCGCAACCAGCCGTAGCACGTCGATTTCGCGTGGGCTCAGGTCCTCTTCGGTGGCATGATCGGCCAGTTGGGCGGCAATCTCCGGCGGGATGCGCTTTTGCCCGCGATGCACGGCACGAATGATCTCCAGGAGTTCCGTGTTTACGCGCCCCTTCAACAGGTAAGCCCGCGCGCCGGCCTTCAGGGCCCGGAGGACTTGGACGTCGCCTGTATAGGTAGTCAGGACAATGATTCGGGCATTCGGGGATTCCCCACGAATGGCTATGATTGCCTCGATGCCCCCCATATCCGGCATCTGTAGGTCCATCAAGGTGACGTCCGGGCGCTTCAGTTTGAATTGTGCGAGAGCTTCCCGGCCGGTAGCAGCTTCCGCCGCCACTTCCATATCCGGTTCGGCGGCGATTAAGGCCGCGATTCCCTCCCGCAGCAGCGGATGGTCGTCCACTATGAGGACTCGAATCGGTTTCTCAGCGCCGTTCATGTCTTCGCCTTCTTTCCGGCTATGGCTTCACTCCGGAAAGCCGGTTTGGGTTCGGCTTGTGGCCGCTACCCTTCTACCATCTTATTACGGGAGCAGACAAATGGAGTTGGGTGCCATGTGCGGGAGTTCCGCTTCGATTCCGGCACGCGGGTAGCGGCTCATGAGGTCCTGGTTTTGATCCGGAAGAGCCCAAATCGGCGGCGGACATGAGAAGCAGCGTAAGCGACGGAGGCGGGGACGGTCAACTCCACTTCCGTGCCGGCCCCACTTTCGCTCCACAATGCCAGCCGCGCTCCGATCCGTTTGGCCCGCTCCCGAATCCCGGGCAACCCCCAATGACCGGCGCGCGCGCCTTCCTGCAGAACCTTCTTGTCAATCCCCTTTCCATCGTCACGGATCCGCAAACGGAACAGGTCAGGGTCGTATTGAATCGCAGCTTCGATCCGGTGCGCGTCAGCATGCTGGAAAGCGTTTCGCAATACCTCGCGAGCAATCCGGTAGATCTCGTCCTGGAGCAAAGGAGATAGGGTTCGCGGCTGCCCCTCCATGACCACTTGGAAAGCGGCCGAATGACCGTTCCCATCCTGGGCGTCCCGGAGTTCCTGACCCGTGGCGCTCAGCAGGTCTTCCAGGCGCCTCTCCGTCGACCCCAGGCGCAGGTTCTGAATGGCATCGCGGCCCTCGGCGACGGCCTCGTCTCCCGCGCGGATGGCCCTATCAAGCGTGCGGATGGCCTCTTCGGTGCGCCCGGGAAGCAGGTTGCGCACCGCCTGGAAAGAGAACATCAGCCCCTGAAAGCTCTGTAACAGCGTGTCGTGCAACTCGCGGGCGATACGCGTCCGCTCCTCGATACGCTCCTCCATGCGCATGTTGAACGCCCGCTGGAGTTGCCGGAGACGAAGCTGGTAGGCCATCCACAACAGTGCGAGAAAGCAGATAGCGCAGAGAGCGTAAAACCAATTCGTCTGGTAAAGGTGCGGCCGAAGTGCGAAGCGGACGCCAGCTCCCTGATAGTTCCAAACGCCGAAGCTATTCGCCGCAATCACATGGAACGAGTACTCTCCAGGAGCCATGTTCGTGTAATGAGCGGTGCGTCCGGTCCCGGCGTCCACCCAGTTCTTGTCATAGGGGGCGAGCCGGTATTTGAATCGTTGTTTTTCCGGAGCGGACAAACTCAGGGCCGTGAAGCGGAAGTCGAAGGTGTTGTTACCGGGCGGAATGGAGGTCCCCCCGCCGCGGCCGATGGTGACTTGGTTCGCCGATGCTTCCTCCAACACGACAGGGGGTGGAACGGGATTGCCAGTGGTTGGATTTATAACCACGACGCCACGGACGGTAGAAAACCAGAGGCGTCCGTCGCGCGTTCTCCAAGCCGCCGGAGTTTCCCCGTTGGATTCGCTGGCCCTCATACCTTCGGCGATGCCGTATTCGACCGGCGAGAGGGACGAGATTTTCCCATCGGCAACATCATTGAGATCCCGCAGGCTCAAGCGAAAGATGCCCCGATTGCAGCCGAACCAAAGATTCCCGTTGCCATCATTCAGAATGGCGCCAGGGTCATCGCTATGGAGGCCCTGCTTGGCTGTGATCGCGGCAAACCTGCCATCCCGGAAACGATACAATCCGCTGCCGGCAGTCGAAGCCCACATGGTCCCACTCGGATCTTCAGAAATATAAACGATCAGGGAGCGGGGCAGACCTTTGCTTTGGTCGTACAGCAGAGTTTTTCCGCCGCGTATATACTGAAGCCCCTCGATCCCGCTCAACCATATGCCACCATCCCGGTCGCCGGAGAGATGCAAGCTGAATTCGGCGGTGCGCTCGAATTTCCCTTCGTGAAAGCGATAAAGCCCGCCCTGCCTTCCGTAGGTCTGCTCGAGGATCCACAGCGTGCCCTGCTGGTCCTGATGGATGCCAGTCACGGCTGCTCCGTCGATCGGGAACCGGGTTAGCGCGCAGGATCGCAATCGGTACAGCCCGCCCGATCCGCCGAACCATACGTCCCCATCGCTGGTTTGCGCGATGGCGCGGATGTCCGCCAGGCCCGGAAAGAGATGAAACTGATTCCCATCGAACCAATAGAGCAAATCTCCGCCGACCCAGATGCGGTCATCGCGGCTCTGAAAGACCGTACGAAAGGGTAAGTCCGATAGCCCCTCGTCCTTCGTGTAGGCAGTCACCAGCGCCCTTCGGAAACGAAACAGGCCTGTCGAGAGCGTTCCCACCCAGCGGTTGCCTTCGCGATCCACCAACATGCTGAACACCTTAGGTAAGTCGGCGGTATTGATGGGCAGGCGCAGCACTTCGGGTGCACTGAGTTTTCCGCCTGCGGCTCGAACGAACCCGGCGGGAGTGAGCAGCACTAATTCGCCGTCTGTGTCTGCCGTCATACCGAGGACGCCTTGCTCCGGGAACCTGCCCGTCCATTGGCGCGGGGCCGGCGGCGGAAGCCGCACATCCGAGAAGACCCCTTGGGTGTAGCGCACGAGGCGATATTGATCCTGAAAAGCAATCCAGACGCTTCCGTCGCGAGTTTCGCGCACCATAGAGCCGCCGGTCGAGGACGCAACCGAGCCATCCGCCCCGAATCGCACCACGTCCTTGCCGGAGCGGAACCACATACTGCCATCCCGGGCCTGCAAGAGAAACTCAACGACCGCTTTTTCATGGTGAGTGGGGTAACGTTCGAACTTGCCACCCTCAAAGCGCGCAGTGCCGCGCGAGGCGTTGATCCAAAGCTTGCCCGCGGAATCCTCGCGGATGGACTTGACCGATCCGCCCGGCACACCTTCGCGTTGCGTGTAGGTAGTGGCAACCCCATTGTGCAGCCGGATGAGACCGCTATTCAGAGTCCCGATCCACAACTCTCCGGAGCGGCTTTCATGCAGGCACGTGATCCAGCCCGTGCGAAGAGTTGGGATATCCGCTGCGCCGAAAACACGGAAGCGCACCCCATCGAAGCGGACGATCCCGGCCGTGGTGGCCAGCCAGAGATAGCCCTCATGGTCTTGTACGATGTCATACACCGAGTTCTGCGGCAGACCTTGCTCGGTTTGCCAGTTGGTTGCGACGTAAGGGGAAGGTTGCGAACTTGCGTGGACGGGAGCGATCAAGAGGCTGGCCAGCAGACCCGCGGCAAGAGCAGCTGCGATCCGAGGCTGCCCTGGATGCTGAAGGGCAGCGGGAATGAACCGGAAATGCCGTAGGAGTGGCCACGTCTGGGATGCAATATCTTCGGATAGCACCGTGAACCCGCCCCGCAAGGGGTCTCTCAACGGTTTCTGCGTAACTCTGAATTCAGCGGCGAGCTGTTCTTGGTTCAGAGCCAACCTCCACATAGGCCCGGATGTCCTCGGTTCCGCTCTGCTATTTTCAGTTTTTTGTATTTTATCACCGTGACCGGGACGATCAGCAACGTCTGCTCAGATAAGGAGTTCCATAAGGCCGAATCGATGAATTTCGATGGCGGAGAGGCGGCGCGCCGCTCGTCCGCGCCGGCCGGCATTAAAAATCAGCACGAGATCGGGTTCTTTCCGCGGCGTCCTTTAGGTGTTTCGCCTCCCCCCCCAAAAGTGGTACACACAGCTTTCACCATCGAATCAACCCGCTACGTGACGATATGGGGTTGGCCGCCAGCGGCAGTCGGCGCACAATGGGCTTGTTATCCGGGAACGCGCGCTGCATACGACGTTCGCGGGAGTCGGGGTCCAAAGAGGGGTCGTGGTGGAGCGCGCGCAATCCATGGGTGGCGAAAGGAGATCCGTCATGAAAAACGTGGAGTCCGTGGGCCGAAGCGAGCTTCGTGTTGACGGCCTCGTCGGCGGCAACAACGGAGGACCACAGCTTAAGGTCACCGCATTAGACGTTACCAGGACCGGAACGGAGGCGGAGGATCTGGCGAACAAGCTTCGCAGCCGCGTAGTGGGGCAAGACGAGGCAATTCAACATATCGCGAGCGCCTATCAGACTTTCCTTGCGGGACTGTCCCCGGTTGGCCGGCCGATCGGGAATTTCCTCTTTCTCGGTCCGACCGGCTCAGGCAAGACGCGGCTCGTGGAAGCGACAGCCGAGTGTCTGCTAGGGGATCGGCGCGCGGTAACCAAAATCGACTGCGCCGAGTTCCAGCACAGCCACGAGATCGCCAAGCTGATCGGGTCCCCTCCTGGATACCTGGGACATCGCGAAACCCATCCGGCGCTTAGCCAGGCAGCCCTCAATCGATACCAGACCGAGAGTGTGAAGTTGAGCGTAGTGTTGTTTGACGAAATCGAAAAGGCGAGTGACGCGCTCTGGAACCTGCTGCTCGGAATTCTCGATAAAGCGACGCTGACGCTAGGTGATAACCAGCGGGTCGATTTCTCTCAGGCCATGATTTTCATGACCAGCAACCTGGGCGCGGCAGAGATGAACGCGATGCTACGGCCCAAGCTCGGTTTCGCTTCAAGGGAGACGGAGCGCCAGCACGCCATAGGCGTGATCGACCAAAAGTTCACTAATAAGCTGTCGTGCGCGGGCATCGAGGCTGCCCGCCGCAAATTCAGTCCGGAGTTCATGAACAGGATTGATAAGACGGTGGTATTTCACCCCCTGGGTGCCTGCGAACTGCGCAGGGTTCTGGAAATCGAGCTCGACGAAGTGCGAGAGCGGATTCAAAAGGCCCAGCCCGGCAAACCCTTCCTGATTAATGTGACCGAAAGCGCCCGGGACTTTTTGTTAATGGAGGGCACCGATGTCAGATACGGGGCACGCCCGTTGAAGCGTGCGATCGAGCGCTTGCTGGTCCAACCTTTGTCCAATCTTATCGTGACCGGCCAGATTCGCCAGAGTGACTGCATCCGGGTAACGCACAGCGCGGCAGCGCCCGTCTTGACATTCTTTCGAGAGGCGGAGGTGTTCCGATCGTGGGAGGTCGGAGGCGCCGCAGCGTAACAGTCTTGAGAGGGGGATAGGTCATGGAAGACGTGAATCTGGAATCCGAGAACCGGAGCAAGCCGCATCTCGAGGGTATCGCCGGCGTCAGTGAGCCCTGGCAGGGTGTCGTGACAGGGGGCGGGACCGTCGCAAGGCTGGAATCCGCCGGCCTGATCTGCGGCGAGAACGGCGCCCGCAAAGAGGCGCTTTATAAGGCTGTGATCGCGCTCTCGCGTTCGATCGCCGGCCGCGCCGACCTGAGGAGCTTGCTTGCGGGGGTAGCCGAATCTCTTCGCCCAATTGTCAGCTTCGATCACATCGGGCTGATTCTGCACGATCCCAATGGCAACGCCATGCAGGGGTACATTTTGAACGAGCCCTGTAATCCCGTGATCGCGAACCTTCGGCTGCGGGTCGAAGACGATCCGGCCGGTTGGGTGTGGCTGAACCAGCAACCGCTTGTAATCTTGCCTGTCCAATCGGAAACCCGCTGGCCCGAGTTCATAGGACGCGTGCGCGACTTCGGGATCAGTACCCTGGTCCTCGTCCCACTTACTACCGGCAATCACCGGATCGGGGCGTTCGGCTTCGGCTCCGTAGTGCCAGTCGATCTAAGTCCGGCCGAGATAGCGTTCCTGGAGCGGGTCGCCAGCGAGTTCGCGGTCGCCGTCGAGGCGTTCATCGCAAAGCAGGAAGCAGTCCGGGAACGGGACCGGTTGCGCACGCTCTTCGATATCACCAATGCGCTGGTCTCGAAGCTGGAGCGGGATGAGTTGTTTTCCGCCATATCCGACCAGCTCTCGAAGGTGGTCCGGCACGATTGCGCGCTGCTGACGCTCTGCAACGAAGCCGGCGGCCTCGATGTGTACGCGCTGCATTCTACAATTCCGCAGTTTAGCGAAGCATTCAAGGGGCCGTTCAACCCCGTGGGCATGCCGGCGGAAGAGGTGCTCGCCACTGGAAAGCCGGTAGTGGCATGCGACGCCGATCTCGACCGATATCCCAATCCGAGTTTTCGGCGCTTTGTGGCGCTTGGATTCAAATCCATTTGCTCGGTGCCATTGATCGCACGAAAACGCACCATCGGGACGTTGGCGCTCAATCGACTTACCGATGAGGTCTGGAGTCCCGAGGATGTCGAGTTCCTGGTCCAGGTCGGGAGCCAGATTGCGATGACGGTGTCGAACTCACTTGCTTTTCGCGAGCTGACAGAAATGAAGGAGCGGCTCGCCACCGAGAAGCTCTACCTCGAGGACGAAATCTGCCTCGACCAGAATCTCGGCAATATGGTGGGCGAAGGGCCGGCTCTCCAAGGCGTCGTGAGGGGAATTCAGACGGTGGCGCCGACTGGCGCTAACGTTCTCATTACGGGAGAAACGGGCACAGGAAAGGAACTAGTCGCCCGGGCCATTCACGAATTGAGCGGCCGTAGCAAGGGCAGTCTTGTAAAAGTGAATTGCGCAGCGATCCCGGCCACGTTGCTTGAGAGCGAGCTCTTCGGGCACGAGAAGGGGTCGTTCACCGGAGCGGTGGCGCAGAAGATCGGACGCTTCGAGCTGGCGCATCAAGGGACGCTATTTCTTGACGAGATTGGGGAAATGCCGCTCGAACTCCAACCGAAGCTGCTGCGCGCGATTCAAGACCAGGAGTTCGAGCGAGTTGGCGGCAACCGCACCATTCGTACCGACGCTCGCATGGTCGCCGCCACCAACCGTGACTTAAAAGCGATGGTGGATGAGGGGAAATTTCGAGCCGACCTCTATTACCGGCTGCATGTCTTTCCATTGCATGTTCCGCCGCTGCGGGACCGCCGTGAAGACATACCTCTGCTCACGCGGTATTTCGTCCAGAAACATGCGCAGCGCATGGGCCGTAAAATCGATACAATCCCCACGTCCGTTTTGGACGCCCTCACGAGCTACGATTGGCCGGGCAACATCCGCGAGTTGCAAAACGTGCTGGAGCGGTCTGTCATCCTGACCAACGGGAGCGCGCTTCAAGTTGCGATGTCCGAGCTCATTGGCAAGGCTGGTCCCGCTCCATTGATCGGTACGTCGTCGGCTGGCTCGCACAATGCCGAACGGGAGGCGATTCTGAAGGCGCTGGAAGAAGCGAAAGGCATGGTTGGTGGCCCGAACGGCGCGGCGGCTCGCCTGGGACTCAAGCGAACGACGTTGCAATCTCGTATGCGAAAATTCAACGTCGAACGGCAGTTTCGTTGAGCAAACCCTTGAACAGGATTGGTGTTCACTATAGCTGTTCTCCAGTTGCTCTATAGGGAACCGTACCGGCCAAGTGGCTTTTCCTTCAAGAAGAAGCCACCTGAAGGACGCTGGTGACTCTCACTCTGATGAGAACCCGGTAATGCGCTGGATTTACGGGACGAACGCTGAGCGCGGAAAATACGCTGTGAACGCACTCTTCCCGGTCCGGCCGCGTGCGGATGATTTACATTTCGATAGGTAGCTTCGCCGGAGACGACGAAAGGCCGTTGGCATTTGCGAAGACGATCTTTCCGACTACTCCGCCACCGCGCTTGCGTTCCGCCGCATCTGAAAAACTCTCTATCTATTTGATAGGCCCTGTCAATGCGGGCTTCGATCAGGCCTGCGCGGACGGCGGGAAGGATCTGCGGGACGAGCGCAGCGCTGACAGCGGCCAACTTGTCCGCCGTGCGACCGCTGAAAGTCGTGCCAATCACGCGCTGGCGGCGAAAACTGAGTTCGTCGAGATTGAACTCCGCACAGCGCCGGCGAGCCGGCCCAATGTTGACGATGCTTCCACCGATCCGAGTGGCGCTCGGAAGCTTCGCGAACAGTTTACCCCCGAGGCGATCGAGCGTTATGCCGGCGCCTTTTCCATCGGTAGCATCGCGGACGACGCTAACCATCTTCCAAAGAGGTATTGACGGTGAGATCGGCCCCCGCCTCGATCAATGCGGATCGTTTTGAATCGCTAGTCGTGGTGGCGATGACTTTGCCTGCTCCGAGCTACCATCGCAAGCTGGATGCCAATCAGACCGACTGCCGATGTGCCACCGACGGTTAGCACGCTGCTTCCATCCTTGAAGCCTTCGAGTGTGAGGAGAAGTCGTGCTCGGTGGCCAGGCCGACCGGCAGCGCCGCTGCTTCGGAAAAGGAGAGATTGTCGGGAATGGGAATGAGCGTGCCGGGGTGACAGAGCACATAGTCCGCGAACGCGTCTTTGAAACGCCAATCGTTGAAGGTCACGCCGCCTGAATGTGTGCGGCGCAGGAGTTCCGGGTGTTCGCCGCCGTCATGGCTAAAGCAATACAGAGCCAATGAGCGACGATTGGAGTTGATGAAGAAAATGGCCTGATCCAACGTGTCATAGGGCACGACGGGAAGGACCGGACCGAAGATTTCCCGCTTCGTCAAAGCCATGTCCTGGGTGCATTTTGCACGATATGCAAGGGCATGCGCCGACCGTCGCGGGTCGAATCATAGGGGCGCAGATGGTGATCTCGGCTCCCTTGACCCTTGCGTCACACAGCATCGACTGCAACCGGGCGAGTTGCCGGGGCCGTCCGCCGGAGCGGGCCGCGCTAGTGGTCGGCAATGCCAGACACAGTTCGGCATTTTTGCGAATCCGTCCAATGAAAGTGGTGCGCTCGGGCTGTTGCCGCAATACCGTGCGGTTGGTGGCTTCAGCCGGCTTCAGCCCGCCAAAACGCCATGCGGATTTGCATCCGCGCGCGGTAGCTGATAGCTGATAGCTTCTACAAACTCTTCCGCAGGGATGAAACCGGCTGGAAAGGCTGCGGACCGTATTGTCTGGCCGCGTAAATCGCATTGAGCCGGTGTTGGGCCTGCGCCCGCGCGCACAAAACGAAACGTCTGGCCCAGTCCAGGAATTCCCGCGCTTCGGCCATGCGGGCTTGCGAGCAGGCGCCGCGGCCGATCTCTTCGCGGATGCCGGCAGCGTAAACGTCCCAGAGGCGCAATACGGCCGGCCACTCTCCCGAGGCCACGGCTTTTCGGAGTTCGTCCGTGCGCTGTGTCTTCATGGTCACTCGTTGGCGTACATCTGGTCCGCGGTCTGCTGGGCCGCCATCATGGAACTCATGTAGGAATATTGTTGCTCCATGGAGTAGAGCGAGGCATCGGCCGTCGACATCTGATTGGTAAGATTGGTTTGCAATTGATCTATGGCGGTCTGCTTGGTGGTGATGTTGTTGCCGATGCTGGTGATTTGCGATTGCATCGCCGCCTCCGCGCTTTTGACCAGCCCGGTAGTGGGGGCTTCGATGTTGTTGATCGCATTGGTGGCCGCTTCCAGAAAACCGCCCCCGGTGGCGGAGCCGAGGAAGCTCATCACGCCGGCGGCGTTGTCCAAGTCGGTGGACATCATGGACAAGGGAGTGTACGTGAGTATGCCATCGTCGTTCAGCGTGAAACCCAGGTCGGCCATGCCGATGGAGCCGGTGGACGAGCTGTAGTAGGTGGACATCGCGGCGAGCGCCTGGGAAAGGCCGTAAACGATACTTTGGCCCTGTAGCGGACCGCCCTCCTGACCGTACTGCTTGGCCAACTCGGCGACTGCGGCATTGTAAGCATCCGCGAATCCGGAAAGGGCGGTGTTCAGGGTGGAGGCGGACTGCGTCACGGTGACGTCGGTGCTTCCGGTGCCTGTCAGGGTCAGGGTGGTGCCGGCGGCGATCGTAACCGTCTGGGAATTGCTGGAGACCGTCTCCCCGGAGTTGGCGATCTCGTATTTGGCCAAAGATCCGGCCGGCCCCTGGGTTTGCAGATCGAAGGGGGTGCTTCTCGAGAGTTGCGGACTATCGCCACCCCCGGCGTTGTCGATCAGTTGAACTTGATAGTCCGGTTGGCTGGCAGTACCGACGTCGATCACATTGGCTTGGACCGGGCTCCCGGATAACGCATTGATGGCGGCCGCCACGCTTTCGGCGCTGTTATCGGTAACCGAGAAGGTTTGGGTGGCGCCTCCCACGGTGAGCGTATATTGTGTCGGGTTGCCCGAAGGATCGGGCGTGGGATCCCAGCTCCAGGAAGTCTGGCTTACCGCGGCGCCCGCGGCAACCGGCGTTTCTTGCTGCTGCAAACTGTTTCCGGAAGAGTCCAGCAGATCTACGGTCGAGACCCCGGTGCTGGTACTCTGTAGTTGGATGCGTTCGTCGGGGCTGTCGCTGGTGCCCACGTCCACCACGGTAGCCTGCACCGGGTCTCCGGACAATGAATTGATGGCGGCCGCTACGCTGGCAGCGCTATTATCGGTCGGACTGATGGTGAAATCGGCGCCGTCCACAACCAGCGTGTAAGTGGATGGGCTGCCCGAAGAGTCCCAAGTGCTGGCCGTCTGGCTGACGGCGTAGCCGGTGGTGGCAGCCTCTGCGGTTTGCAGGTTGGTCCCGGCTGCCACCTGGAGATCCAGATCCATGGGACCCAGCGTGGCGCTTTGCAGGGAGATGCGCTCGTCGGGGCTGCTGGCCGAACCGACATTGACCGCGGTGGCCTGCACCAGGTTGCCGTACTGTGCATTGATGGCGGCCGCGACGCTGTCGGCGCTATTGTCCGATGGCGTGATAGTGTACGTGTCTCCACCGACTACGAGATTATAGGTAGGCGTTTCGCCGGAAGGAGCGGCGGCGGAGTTCCAGTTGGCGGTGGACAAGCTGGTGGCGTAGACTCCGATACTCGAGACATTGATGGAATAGGCCCCCGGTGTGGCTCCATCGCCGACCGTCACGCTGGCGACCGACGGATTGGAAACCGTGGTATTCATTCCCGCTCCGCCCATGGCGTCTGCGATGTTTTGGATGGCGGTTTGCACCGCGGTAAAGTCCGTATCCAGGGTGGTTAACTCGGTCGCCTGGTTGCTAAGCGTGTTCTGCTCGGCGGTAAGCACGTCTATGGGAAGGGAAGCGATGGATACGGCGCGGGCGACCACGCTGTTCAGCTCCTGCCCATAATCGCTCATGCCGGTAAAGTAGTCTGTGCTGCCACTACTAGGGCTGCTGCCGCTGGTGCCGCTGCCGGTGACCGGCGCGCTCAGGCTGCTGGCGCTGGATAGTACGCTGTTGATTGTTCCCATAAATACTCCACGCCCGAGTGGGATTATCGTCCGATCCGGCCCGAGGCTTTAGCAGGTTGCTGAAAAAAGGCAAAAAACGATCGCCGGCCCGCGCGGCTCGGAACCGGACACGAATGTTTTCAGCGAGTTGCCGAGCTGCGACCGTGAGGGAGCGGTCAGGAGCGGCCTTTTTCCACCATCCCGCGTTACCTGCGGAGCGCTCTATTTCCTAGAGCGCTCCGGCCGGTTTGGCGGCTAAGGTTAGCTCTTCAGGAGCGAAAGTATCGCCTGAGGAGCGGAATTGGCCTGGGCCATGGCAGCAATGGAGGCCTGCTGCAGGGTCTGGGCCTGGGTGAGGTTGGCCGCTTCCTGCGCCACATTGGCATCGCGGATCTGCGATTCAGCGGCGGAGAAGTTGGTGATTTGCGAGCTCGCCAGGTTGATGGCGTAGTTCAACTGGTTTTCGCCGATACCGATGGCGGCTTGAGCGTTCCCTAGGGCCCCGACCGCGGCCGAGACGGCGGACACGGCACTGGTCGCGCCGGCCAGGGTGCTGATATCGGCGGTACTGCCGGTTCCTACTTGCACTGCCGTCATGGACATGGCGGTTTGTGCGGGAGTAGTGGGGACCGTTGGGGCTGCGGCGGTGGCGGTGTTGACGCCCTCCGTATTGGCCGTGGCGTCGGCCCCCACGCTAACCGTGAAGCTGGGCAGCGTGCTGACGAAGTTGAACGTGGTACCGCTCGTATTGCCGGTCTGCACAGCGGTGATCTGCTGGAGCGTGGTGTCGTCGGATTTCTGCAGCGCCGTGTTGATCGCGTCGAGGGCCGCGCTCAGCGAAGTAGTGTTGGCGGCTGCCAGGTTCACAGTGAGGCTGTGCTGATTGCCACTGGCGTCGACGGCGTTGATCGTGACGGCCTGGGTGCCCACCGTGATGGGTGCAAGTAAACTCAAGTCGGTTGAGGCTGCTGCGGTGGTGCTGGTGGCCGCAGTACCCAATTCGGAGGAGCCGCCCGCAACTTGGATAACCCCGGCGGCGGCGCCGGCAGTCGCTGGCGTCGCACCGCCCGCGTTGAAGGCGCCCATCAGAGCGCTGGCCATGGTGTTGCCCGATGCTACTGTGAACGCACTGTTGCTCGAATTGAACGCGAGTTGCTGTTGGCCCGCCGAATTCGTAACTATGGACGCTGTAATGTTCGCGGCCTTGAAGGCGGCCGCGTAACCGCTGGTTCCCTGAGCAGCCGTCTGAATCGCGGCGTTGATATTGTTGACCAGATCGGAGGTTGACGCCACTCCACTCAAGTTCACGTTGATGCTGATGGCGTTGGTATCGCCGTAACCTGCACCGGCGAAGCTGAAGTTCGCCGTGGTTCCGGCGGCTCCGTTGTCGGTCGTATCGGCTATGATATTCGACACGCTGCTGGCGCTGGAGGCGCTCAGGTCGTAAGCCGTGCTATTCGTGGTTTGCACGCCATTCAGCCCCAAAGCCTGGGCATCCACTACCGAATTGCTCAGGTTGACGCTCACCGTGCCGTTGGCAGTAGTCGCGGAGGCCGAACTGCCCGATCCGCCGCCAACATAGACAGCGAGGTTCTTGGAGAAAGCGCCGCCGGTGTTCAATCCGATGGACTGCGCCTGGCGGTTAATTTCACCGATATCCGTCTGGAACTCGGTGTTCAAAACCCCACGGTCACCCGTGAAGGTCGCCGAAGCCGATTGCGTCGCCAGGGTTTGCAGCCGGTCGAGAATCTGCGAGATGTTGTCCACACCGCCGTCCATGATCTGGAGCTGGGCCGCAGCATCGTTGCCGTTGGCCACGCCCTGGGTCACCTGCGAAATGTTGTCGCGCAGTTGGTTGGCAACCGCCAGGCCGGCAGCATCGTCGCCCGACGAATTGATGCGATAGCCGGACGTCAACTGGTCGATGGTCTGGCTCATGAAATTATCGTTGACGTTCAGGTTTTGCTGAGCGACAAGAGAGTTTACGTTGGTTTGAATGGAAAGCATTTTGAAATCCTTTCAGTTTCTTGTTCCGGCATCTTGCCGGACACTTTCCTCATCGGGCTGTGGGAGAAAAGTGTGAGCGGACGGGAGCAGTTGCGCCAAAATTGTTTGCAAAACGTCAGCCGGCGGTGCTTGCGCGGCCGCGCGGTTTTCGTCGCCCACCAGTTTCACTTCCTGCGCCACCACCGGAAGTTGCCGGGGTGCGCGAATTCCCACTTTCACCCGCGAACGCCCGATGTGAGCGATCACAATCTCGATGTCGTCGCCAATCAGGATGGTCTCACCCTGGCGCCGCGACATGATCAGCATGCCGCTACCTCTTGTGGGAAGAGGAGGTGCTGGTGGGAGTACCCCGATTCCGGGGACACTGCCTGCACCGCTTTGTAATTCTTCAGGTTGACCACCACCGGCGCCAGCAGATTGACCGTAGTCCCGGTTTTTCGGATGGACAGCACGGCCAAACACATAACATCCTCGCCTATGCGGGGCTGGCGGGGTGCCGGAAATCCGAGGATCTCCAGATCCTGATCCATGATCCGCAGCCGATACTGCGGGTCTACCACCCAAATAGGAAGTGTAATAAAGCAGAGCGATGGCTCCTCCAGACTCTGCAGATACAGGATTGGAGCGGTTTGCGGGTTTTGAAGCGGCAGGAATTTGCGGCGATCCTCAAAGCCGGGCAGCCCGTTCGGGAATTCAAACACCGATTCCGGGGCGAAAGAAATAGTTCCAAAGTTTGCAGTTTCCGTTTCGGGCATTGCGCCTCACTCGTTCTAAGTGATCGGCGGGGCGCTCGAGAACTTTAGGGGCAGTGCAGGCCGGCAAGCTATAGCTGACCTACGCCTTCGCCTCCGCATTGGCCCTGCTGAGCAGCGCTTTCATGTACGCAAACCCGTACGACGTCTGGGCATTATTGCCGCCCACCATCGACGGCGTATGATCCAGGATCACAATCCCCTCGAAGTTCACATCGCGCAGCGCCTTCATGATCTTGTACATGTCGTAATACCCGTTATCCATGTACGTTTCCACGAAATGCGGCAGCGGCGCGCTCACGTTGCGGAAATGAATCTTCCAGATTTTCTGCGCCCCGAAATAGCGGATCATTTCCTCAGGATCTTTGCCCGTGAGTTGCCTGCCGCCCTCGAGCCACGTGCCGCAGCACAGGCAGATCCCCACGTTGGGACTGTTGGCGATCTCCATGGCGCGGCGGTAACCGTCGAAGCTCGCAAAGATGCAGCGCGGCACTCCCGCGAGCATCGGCACCGGCGGATCGTCGGGGTGGATTCCGATGCGTACGCCCGCCTCTTCCGCCACCGGAGCCACCTGCTTGATGAAGTACGTGTAGTTTTCCCAGATCTCTTCCTTCGAGAACTCGCGCCCGTGCGAGAGCGGTTCCTTGAACACCACGTTGTCCCAGACGCCCTGCTTAGCGGGGCTGGCCATGTCGAACTCCCGCGCAGCCGATCCGCGGATGGTCGAGCGCCCGCTGCTCCAGATGCCGTTGCCCATGTGGGCGTAGGTGGTGTAGTAGATCCCCGCCTTGCCCAAATTGCGAATGTACTCTTTGTACTCCTCGATCTTCTTATCTCGGCCCGGCAGATTCAGCGTCACCTCCGGCATATTGTGCACGCTCGAATTGCCGATGTTCCATACCGTAATGCCGGCATCGGCATACCGCTTCTTGATCTGCAGGAAGCCTTCAGCCGTGCGCAGGTCGGGGGTGGATTGCACGCTGACATAGTCCGCGCCGATCTGTTGCAGGTAGAGCAAATCGTCATCGGTGGGCTTGGCGCCGCTCTGGGCGCACAGTTTGATTCCGGGCTGCACGGTATGCACGGTGGCCCGCGCTTTGCCGGCGGAGGCCAGCAGAGCCGCCGTTCCAAGCGCGCCTCCCAGCGCCAGTTTTCCGAATTCTCGACGGTCGTGACCGCTCATTGCGTTGTACTCCCAGAGCAAGTGTATCTCAGTGCTGTTCGTCCGGCGCACTGCTGCGTAGCGCGGCCTGGGTTTTCTTCGGCAACCTGCCCAGCACCAGTTCGTAAGACTCGCCGATCAGCCGCTTGATCTCGGCCGCCGGCAGCGCGTCCTCGCTTTCCAGAGCCACCCAGTGGTAGCGCGCCGAGTACGGCGCCGGTACGATTCCCGGCCGCTCCGTCAATTCGGCGAAGTTCTCCGGCGTGCATTTAAACGACAGGCAAAGCGGCCCCGGCTCCAGCACCGTGACGGCATACATCTTGCCGCCGATCTTGAACACCAGGTCGCCGCCCCACAGCACCTCCTCGGTGGTATGAGGCAGCTTCATGCAGAAGCGCCGGACCCATTCTGTATTCATGCGAACCTCCGGCACCCGCGGCGGTCCACCACCAGCGTCGCCTCCGTCCCGCACAGCACCAGTTCATCCCCGCCGATGCGCTCGCAAACCGGCATGGCGCCATCCAGAAGAAACGGCAGCCAGGCCATTCCGCTCCGCGATGCGCGGCAAAAGACCACGCGTCCCAGGCCGCCGCCGCGGATCAGTGCGCGCGCCTCGCAGACCGGGGAAGCTCCCGGAATCAGCCAGACGCCACCCGCAAGCTTGAGAAAAGTGCGCCGGTCCGGTGCCATTCCTTCAGTTGTATCGCAAAACCGGTATCGCAAGAAATGTGGATAATGGCAGTCATGTCCGACTATCGCGCAATCGAAGAGAGAATTCAGGGGATGCTCGGCTCCGCCCGCCGCCCCGTAGCCGTAACGTTTCTGGACGCACCACCCGAGGGAGTAGCAAAATTCAGTGGTTCCGAACCTTCCTCGTGCAGTTTCTGGCGGATCGCCGCCGGCGGCCGCACCTTTTACACGGTGGCTTCCGACCACCTCAACTGCCCGGTTGGCGGGTATACCCACAACACCCTGCCGCCCGACCGCATGCCCGAATTGCAGCAAACCCTCAGCCTGATGAGCGACATCGGCTACATCCGGATGGAAGAAATCCCAGGCGTATTTCACTTGTCCGCCGCGCCCCAAGCGGTGCTTTATGCGCCCTTGGGCGATACTCCGGTAGCGCCTTCGGTGGTGCTGGCGTCGGGCAAGCCGGGCCGCGTGATGATGCTCTCCGAGGCGGCGAATCGCGCCGGCGCATCGTCCAGCCTGCCGCTGCTGGGCCGTCCCACCTGCATGGCCATTCCTGCGTCTTTGGCCAACGGCGCGGTGCTGAGTTCCGGGTGCATCGGGAACCGGGTCTACACCGAAATCGGCGACGATGAACTTTACGTGGTGCTGCGCGGGGCGGATCTCGACCGCATCGCCGCCGAAATCCCCACCATACAGTCCGCCAACCAGACCCTCACGGGATACCACCAGGATCGCCGCGAGCGATTGACCGTGCTTAGTTCTTAGCTGCCGTATAGGCCCCCGACTAGCTAAGCTAAGCTAGTGCTTAATTGCGTTAATACACATTTGTATTAAAATGTTTGGGAGATGCCCAGACACGCACCCGAACTGGAATGTTCTGTCGAAGACAAGGCAATTTTGGTGGCCCTCACAAAG